>WLWD01000803.1_pt1 | contig 251803 bp, 164 predicted proteins | sample 6712731 | NCBI WGS metagenome assembly WLWD01 (sample SAMN12718690, study PRJNA576275) | sponge metagenome | isolation source: marine sponge | host: Mycale hentscheli | place: New Zealand: South Island, Marlborough, Capsize Point | collected 2014-11-01 | reverse complement strand
CGCTGAGTCTAGTGAGACTGCTGAGTCGAATGAGACCGCTGAGTCGAGTGAGACCGCTGAGTCGAGTGAGACTGGCTGAGTCGAGTGAGACCGCTGAGTCGAGTGAGACTGCTGAGTCGAGTGAGACCACTAAGTCGAGTGAGCTTGCTCGAACCATACTTCTGGTTATGTGTTCCAGAAAGTGGGAAGTTTTAAGATTTACAACGCTGGCTTTGGCCATGGTCCCAGAACCGTCCAGGACACGCGTCGAGGTCACCAATGTGGCAGTTCTGATCTTTCACTTTGATACTGGCAAGACTGTGGACTACTTACATGAATGAGTCTTATATTATATTATGAATGTGTGTGTGAATCTACTAATGGATAGTTCGGAATGTTGTATTGTATGTTATGGTTATGCTGGAATGACAAGTGGCTGAGTGAATTGTGTGTCCATCCGCTTGTCATCTCCGAGTCCGCTACAATATAAGTAAATATATGTATATATATATAATACACACACACACACATATATATATAGAAACTTTGTGCCTCTGTCTGTTTATAATTAATGCATGCTACTAACTAATATGACCTCTGGAGTCCTGGGAAAGTGGGAGAGTCCCGGACCAAGTTCTTGTCACACTGGATACATGATAAAAATAATACTTGTTAAATGAGTCTAGTGTGACAATGCACAACAGGCCTCATTATTAACCAATCGAACCAATGGCAGAGTGAAAATAAAACCGGAGGGTGAAATTTTTGCTAAATCATTCTGACAGTGTATAAAGTGGTCTATTCTATGCTATTGTATATCTTTAAGGTGGCTGTTACAACATGGGGGTGGGGGAGATGGCGGGACTTTTACCGGCAGCATTAAGGTAAGCATCCTAATTCCTTCCTTTCCTTCCTTCCATTGTTGGACAAAGTGGGAATCATTGGCTCCATTTCCACACTGATATTTTTTAATCTTAATTAATTTCCTTTTCCTTCATGTCTCTTTTTAGTGAGGAAGTACCCTTCATTTTTAAGCAGGAATTGCTATATGCTAGCCAAGTTCATTGTGTATAGCTTAAACTTAAAAATAGGGAACTTATTCTAATATAATATGCTGGATTTTGTCAATTCTTTAGCTACCTAAATCTGCTTCAAAACAATCACATGTGCTAATAGTTGCATTAACTGATTAAAAAATTACTATTCCAAGTAGTGCAGGTTTGTAAAGGTGGTATATATTATTAAGTGAAATTGCAGTATGACAAGATGATAGTGAGAATAAATAACATTGAATGAAAGCTATTAAGGTGTTCTCAAGCAGTATCTTGGTGGTTCACAATTTAATGAAAGGTGATGGAGTCTGCAGTTGTCCCTAGTCCTCATGCTGTGTTGTGCTGCATTTAAGAATCCGAGAGATTTTGAATGCTTTATACTTATCTTGCGTTCACACATTACTTCTTTTTCACTTAGAGGTATGTCTGTAATAGGAGGAATCTTCAACTCTAAATTCCAAGAAACACTCCTGGGTAAATTAGAGTCATTGACATCATCGATAGACAGAGAATTTTCATTGTCAGATAAATCAATATCATGATTTTTGGTTTCAGTAGAAGCTTCATGTAGATATAGGTACTCATTTTTGGACACCAGAATGTCATTGAATTTTTGTTTTAGGGTGTGAAATGTCGGCCTCTCTAAGGGATTTTCCAGCCAGCAGGATTTCATTATTTGGCATCTAATATCAAAAATATAAAATTGATAGATGATTTAAAGCTAAATATATTACAAAATTTATGGCTAGTGAAGCAAAAATAGAGATTTGTTTATGGGAATACCTAATAATGGGACTATTTAAAGTAAACATGATTTAAAGCTGTATATAGTTGTGGCACTTACATTGTGGAGGATGTATTCTCTGGTATTTCCAGTCTATAGCCTGCTGTCAAGTGAAGAAGAAGGTCTTTGTTTTTTATCCTCTTGTACGGAGTTTCTCCTGTATAACCAAATAAAGATTTGTTAATGAGATCATATTTAGTAGTTTTCTTGATGCATTCATCAGCACATTAAACAGATCAAGGCATGCAAAAAAATTGAACCTGAATGCAATAAACTTAATGGATTTGATCAAGTCAATACAGTATATGTATGTACGTGGATGTCAAGTTTTAGTCATAGAAAAAGAGGGAAACAAAAGAGATGAAAAAACAGACACAAAAAGAAAATCAACACCAACAACAAATGATACAATTAGTTAATAAATAAAAATGTGCCATGTAGCTTATCTCTCTATTGTATACCTTATTCTATGTATATGTAGTAATTACAAATGTTTTGAAATAAAAAAAACAAAAACAATAATATTTACCCAACGTAGCTATCTCCCACAAGACTATTCCAAATGACCAAACATCAGAAGGAAAGGCAAATTCTGATCTTCCGATATATTCCAGGGGCATCCATTTAAGTGGCACTTGATGATCACTGCAAATCTCAAGATTACTGCACTCGTGAGAAAGTCCAAAGTCTGTGATTTTCAATACTTTGTTCCTATCGACAAGTACATTACGACAAGCCAGGTCTCGATGGAGTATGCCCATGCTGGAAATATATTCCATTCCATCCGCAATTTGATAAGAAAAGTTTAAGATCTCATCTTCCGCCAGTTTTGGTGAAGAGCTTGGAATACACTGTAATATTTGCAAACATAATATCAATTAATAATTAATAGTCAGTTATTAAAGTATCTTATGTTTTCTATTTCAAGTGAAATTTAGTTGATTAATTATAATATGTACTAAGTGTGGGAAAATGATATTTTACATGATGAATTTGTCAGTGAAGAAATAAGCACTAGTACTAAGTATTGGTTGTCATGAGAATGCCCCTACCAATTATGTATGCTCAAGTCTTGGTGCCATTTGGGGTTAAGTTCCAATAAAATTTTAATCATGATCATCACTATAATATTACCACAGAATATTTAGGTACTTATGAAGACTAAAACCAAGGTGTTTGATTCATGTCTAGCATGTCTAATTTTAGAACATACATTTTTAATATTTCGAAGATATGATAAAAGATCTCCAAACTCTACCAATTCGGTGATCAGACACAATGGCTCCTGTGTAGTGACACATCCTTTCATGGTCACCACATGAGGATTGTGACCTTTACTCAGTTTCTTCATGATTTCTATTTCTGATAAAAACCTCTTCTTGACAGATCCCACAGCATTATCAGCTAATAAATACAGCAGCATTGTAATGTATTGACATATATGTCAAGTACTAAATCCTTACATTTTAGAAGTTTGATGGCGACAGGAATGCAATCCAAGTCTCCATTTTTTGAGTTTTGAAACAATCTCCCTCTAATTACTGTTCCAAATTGCCCGTGTCCTAATTCTTCATCCAGTGTGACATTTGAAGGCATTACTTCCCACTGGTCCTTTTGATCATACAGTGGTTGTTGAAATGAGGCAATAATTTGAACAGACTTTATTCCTCTCATTGGTAAGATATTGGCCTGTATAATAATGATTATTACACAATGTGTTTAGCTGCAGTTTTGTATAATAATAGCTCTAAAGTGCTGGTCAAAGAACACATCAAATTATTTTTTCATTAAAATACACTTGTAAATAATAATAAGTTTCTTTCTATAAATGACATTTACTGACTTGCCTCTGTACATTGGACTTGCTTTCTGTGAGCACAGTAGCGATAAGTCAAATAGATCATCAATGAAATCACCAATGCCACAAATATGCTGACTAAGCATGTTACAATCACACCAATTAATATTCCCTGTGATTCTGCAGGTAAGTAAGAGTGTAACACAAGATCAAAAAATAGCCAAAGATTATTAGGGGTAGATTGGATTAACAAGCATGTAGATAAAGCAAATCCAATTGAGTGACTTACTTTTCTCCATTGATACTGGAATGCCCTGAGACCATGGGCCTGCAGAATACTTGTTCCATGGCTGTATCTGGATGATAGTGAAAGCTTTGTAAGTGCTGAAAGGCAATATTTGTGCATATCACTTACTTGGAGGTATCTATAATCTTCAGTTGATGAGATATTTGATTTCATTTTAGCCGTAATAGAAATATGTTCACTCTAAATAAAAGAAAAGGAAAAAATTAATTAAAAGTAAAATTTAATGCATCCAAGCAGTTATGTTAATAGGCATACTTACTGAAACATTAAGACAGGATGAGTCTGACTCTAATGGCTTCTCATCATCTTCTAGTGGTTGACTTGATAAGCACAGTCTATAACCCACCAACACTCCATTGGCTTCCAGAGGTGGGGACCAATTGGCAGAGACTTCTACTACTCCGTGGTCTAATACATGAGATTTGGTGACCACGAATAGAGGCACTGGAGCTGGAGTAGGGGATTGACCGCTCAATGTACAGGTGTAGGGCCTTTCTTGCACAATTCCATCCTTCCAGTATATCTTCAACTGAAGAAAAAAATGATAAACAGTAACTTCTGTGTCCATATTAATTTATTTATCACTTATGAGAAAGTAGTAAACTATACCTCAAATAAATAAAGTTCTTCACTGTTTGTCCTTGGATGGCTCAAGTTGGTATAGCTCGTAGAGAAAGAATTATTCTATGACAAACACAAAGAAGGACATTGTTAATACAGTATGATAAGAAATACTGAATTGAAAGAACCGATACACGCCAATATTACTATAGCTATAATAATTAACTATAACTTCCAATACGAACATACACGATTTTAATCATGATTTTCCAAAAATAAAATGTAAATGCCTAAGAAAATACTTTGACATTACTTTAGACAATAAGGACACCTACCATTGCATAGCTAGTGGGAGCTTCATTGATGACTGTATTGGTTCTGTTGTCATAAACTTTGTAGTCAATGCTGAAGTTTTGAATCAAATCAGCAAACTGAGGCAAGATGGTCCATTGCAAGTCAAACTTAAAGTACGCTTCAGGCAGAGAACTTTGACTGTAGACATCAATCTCCTTCTGGCATGTGAAATTAGTCAGGATTGCTTTGGAATAATCTGCAATCAATGAATATAAATAATCTGGTTAGCTTGAGCACAGACATCAAGCAAGTTAGTCTTCCTTTACAGTGAGATACTGAGTATATTAAGAAGTAGGATTGGCTATGGCTGGACATTAATCAAGTGTATTAGCTCTTCAAAATATACTGACTGAAGTCTTTATTGGAACCTGCATGTGTGTGGCTTTTAGTCTGCTTGTTAATGTTTGCTATGGAGCCCCTTGAAGTTTTTATCTGCTAAATATAGCTAAACCAATTTAAAATAGTAATAGAATACATTATGATGAATAATATGAATGATGTATGATCTATGGACAATTAATTTAATACTGTATAACACTATTTATTGGCTGGGGAATTAATTTGGCGAGTTTAGAGTTTAGCGATTCCAGGAAGCCCGCTAAGTTATTGTTCCGCCAAGTAGTTTTGATAACCTTTGACCTCCATGTGGTCGTGGATTTCCTGTATTTACTAGCTAGTACAGTATGTCTCAAAAAGACCACCAACCAGCCACTACTCCCCAGGCCTAGATCACAAATAGAGGAGGCAGCCAACAAGTCTGTGGCAAGGGTACTCTCTGCAACCACTGGAGCAAAAAAAAAAAAGAGAAAAGGCACCCATCAGACCTACTGAAATAAGAGCAAGGATTGGAAGATATGCAGCAGAAAGTGTTTTGCTGTTACCAATGTAAAAAATATTTCGTTTTGAAAATGTATTAGCTAAAGCCAAAATATTTACCCGCCAATATGTACTCCAGTATGGAATAGCCAAATATTTTACCCGCCAATATAACATGTTATACAGTAATGCTAAGTAACAACAATAAAATATTTTTTTCCAACTGTTATATCTGGTAAATGATTATCACGGTTATATAAAAAAAGTTAGCGTTATGAAAAAGATCCCACTCTTTGTGCTATAGAAAGAAGTATCATTTACTTTCTTTTAACTGAGCATCCTCTAATAGCATCTTACTGGCTCCAATTAAGAGATATTGTTTGTAGATGGTATTATATCTAGTTTACAATGTGAGATTACGTCAATTGTTAATTAAGAAAAGCCAATCAGTCAACAGTTTAATAAGAAGTACTCGCGTCTGTTGGGCACATCTTTGATGAACTGCAACATTACGGCAATAATGTTACACCAAGTTATCTTTTACCTACCTCCTCCCACTTGTATTTCCACAACGTCGAAAGTGGTATCACTATCGTTAGCAATAAGAATTAATGTCACGTTCACTGTACGGCAGGAGTAGCCAGAAAGATTCAGCGGCTTTCTCCAGTCATGCTACAAAGAAGGATAAGTTATGTTATTCATCTTACAAATTTCATTAAAATTCATCTGCAAATTTACCTGCCAAATATATGAAACGTTCCTACTATCTGTGTCAGTAATTTGAAATAGAAATGTGGTCGAAAAGTTGCCTGGAGTTAAGCCTGTTGACTTGAGTGAGACCAAATACTGGTCATTCCAATAAGAATGGTTCAGCTTTTGAAACTCGGGCTGAGAGTGAAGGCGGTTATGTTTATAATATACATTAACTTTCTCTCCGATATTGCATCCAATCTGGCAGAAATTTCTCTAAAGGGACATTGAATTTAAGTCATCATTCATGGTGTTAGATAATATTATAGTGGCTTACATAACAATTTGTTCTACATCCGGCTTGAGATGTCCATATGTTCCTCTTTGCCTCAGGAATCAGGCAGTCTTGGCATTCTGTACAATCCCCGTCAAGCTAGTAAGCACAAAATATGTCATGTTAGTTGAATGTATTTAAAATAGTATTTAATTTGTTTATACTACATACTTGTTATAGTGATTTTTTTGACAGTTTAAAAACAACATATAAACTTACACATGGGCAGGGACTTATGAGATTTGTGGAGTTATACTCGACACATCCCTTCACACAAGAATAAACCTGTAAATAGATCAAATATAGGTTTAATCAAATTTGGTTTCTCTCCACATTCTTTCATTTTCCTTTGATTATTGGTAACAATAATAGCAATAATAGCTGCTATGTAAATGTTCTAAATAAATATATCTTCCTTATAGTAGCAGTTTTTCTCTATTTTAACATCCAATATGTATTATTTAAATCATAACAGCTATTAATACGATAAACATTTCGGCTGAAAATAATGAAATAATTAGTAAATGCATACTCATTAGTTGTTAATAATACTTTCTGAACATTTCAGTGGTAGTGATTGCATATTGGATCTCACACCAATCCATACCTTATCAAGATGAGGTAAGCAACCTGCAGTCTCATTTATAACTGGGAATGGTCTGATGAAGTCTCTGTTCATAATATCTTTCTATAGCAACAAACATAAATCATATGATATCCTCTAGCTGCAAAATATTATTAAATTGAAGATATTTGCGTTTCTTACTTGATATCTGTCCAGGCACGCAACAAAGCATTTTCCTTCTTTGAGGGTGCCGCTGAAGCTGGTAGTATTAATCTCATACGGTCTTGAAGAAGATGATATACAGAGAGGGTTAATTTCTATCAGATTTCCTCTAATACGCTGCGTAGACAATATTATGATAATTGCTGCGAAGGACGAAGACTTATACATATTCGTTTTAATTGAGAGCACTTGACTAGGTTGTTTTCTAGGTTCCTCTCTTTTTTTATAGGTTCCAGAGGCCTTATAATTTGCAATTAATCGTTGTTTCTTGTAGTGGCTATAGCATAGCAGTCCCTAGCTCGCCCACGAAAGAGGATGAGCAGGAGGGTTTTTCCCTCTAAAATGGCTGAGACAAGGACGAGTGGTCGAAACCTCAGGTTAAGCATTTCGAGGTTTCTTTCCGTTTTCAGTTTACTGTGACTAAGATGTAGCCAGGGTCGTTTTTCGGAGATGGCGCAAGAGCGGAAGTATTCCTCTTTCGTAGAGCTGGACCACCCATTTGTGAGCCGATAATGTGAACTTGGACAAGAAGTAGAAGCATTAAATGAACTTAAAATTATAATTTCATTGGAGGTAGCTAAAATTACTTAGTAATAATAGCTGTTCAATGATTCAGTCACTCTTGGCTGAAATAATCAGCCAATATGATTATATAATTAAAGATTAACCCAAGTTAAGTTTGGGTTAAGTTTTAATTAACAATAATTGGCTGTTAGAAGGAGAAAAAATGCTATTATTAAATAGCTATTATATTTCAGTAGTTGAATTATTGAAATAATTATTTGGTCCGCAGCACAAATAGCTACTATGATTCTTTCATAATAATACCCTGCCCAAATCTTCAATTCACTATTTTTTATGAATAGAATCTGACTGGCTGACTAGCTTTCATAATCAAAGGTGACCTTTTTTTTCAATTTGGTGAATTAAAATTACAGATTAATTTTATTATTCCTGTGTGAAGGGAAGAGGGAAGTCTTAAGACTGCCGTTTCCAGCTGTCCAAAGCTCAATTTGGTCCAGTATGTGGATTACTGGTGGTTGTAACTAATTTTTACCATTCTGGCTGCCAGCAGCTAGCATACTGAGGCTTCAATCCACTTGGGTGTTGGAGAAGGAAGTCATTCAAAAGGGAAATACAGAGCTACTCATGTGGTGAGTACCAGGACTCAATGAAGCCTTTGAAATACTTCACATGGGAGATACTACACAAAAACTATACGATTGTTACCAAGAGTTCAAAGTTGCTAAGGCATATCATGTTTAAAAAATATAAATACAGACTTCAATTTTTACAAATATTTTTCTTTACTGAAACCATTTTTTTTTATTGTTAGCTAATAGCAATTGTCTCTTAGATTTGAATTTTAGATGCAATCAAGTGCAAGCAATATAATATAATTGTCAAAATTGCATATTTTGTCCTATGATAATTGGTTTTGTTTCCAATTGATGCTTACTGGTATGGACTTTGGAATAAACTATTAAGTCCTGGGAAATATGGGAAAGGTGGAGGATATAGTTCGTGCCACATTATGGTCATCCATGATTAAAAAATACTGGTAAGGGAACTTTGATCAGGAGCTATAGACACATGGAACAGGAAGCAGGGGGCACCTGGTAGTAATAGAGCCCCACTTCTTATTGTATGTGGTGTGATTTTTGAGAAGCACAATTGGAAGATTCGAATAATAAAATATCAGCTTTAAATGGGGAAATAAGGGTGATACATCTAGTTGGACCGGTGCCCCAACCCCTCTATCCAAAATCATCTTATTACTACTTTTCATAGTAGTAATAAGATGCTTATGTATGTGCTCATGTGTGTGTATTATATGTAAAACATATATGTGTTATGTGCTCAAACAGTGTCATGTGGTTGCACATGTGTGTCATGTGGACACAGTGTCATGTGGACACAGTGTCATGTAGTCACACAGTGTCATGTGGTCACACATGTGCCAAAAGAAGTAGAAAAAATATGTCAGTTTTTCATTTTTTTCATAAGAATCACTGTTAATAATAGTCAATGGCTACAACTGATTTAAAAATAATACTTGAACTACAAACTACACAAGTTTCAGTATTTAGTCATCTTGTACTTGATCTAAAAACAACTGAATATTAACGATATGTCTCACTTCCATTTGCTTGTTCTCTTTGCCCTTTTGTTTCACTCAATAGCATGCCTGCCAAAAATGCAGTGTCACTCAGAAAATACTTATATTAAATGTCAGGTATACTATTGGTAATATTCAGTAAATACATGAACAATTACACTACTCACTATATTGTAAACAAATTCTCTACTCTGGTGCTGCTAGCTATAAAATAAGGATACACTATACATATATTGAACTGTTTCAAATTTAGTCAAATGTCAAAAATTCATACTTAGTATTGTTTGCTCCAAAACTGTTATCAGGATGAGCTAAAGTGAAGTTTTCCATCACTTTCAGAGTTTCTATGTTGGATTCCAATATTTTCATTCCCTAACATTGCATTTGGCACACCAAACAGAAGAGAAGGTTCTTGAACGTATCTGTCATCTTCTGCATTGTGTACGTCTTGGTCAAGACCAGACTTTCTCCTCTTTTCTTGATCTTGTTCAGGTTTTAAGACCATCATACTTTTGGGACGCTCATCCCTCCTCATATTCAAATTGTGAGGTTGACTGCTTGAAACTTTATCCATAGAGACATATGGAGTGAGATTCTTACTGAAGTGCCTCTCTCTTGGACTTGCCTGAGGGGATGGGCTCGTTTTGGTGATGGAGATGCCTTCGAATGACCCATTGGGAGACATTTTGGGAGACATTTTCTTACTCTTCCTTTTGTAACTTGGAGATGGGCGAAGAAAGTTCCTGGTGGCAGGAACATTCGAGTCATCATCAGTCTTGTAGTACAACTTGTTAGGGTCGATGCAGAAGTCGACGTAAGTATCTGAACCTTTTGAGGCCAAAATGTCGTTGAATTTCAGCTTGAGGGAATGAAATGAAGGTCTTTGCCTTGAATTTTCTTGCCAGCATGACAGCATTATGTTGTATCTGAGTGCGTGTGTGAAATAATGCAATCACATGAAACATTTAGATGGAATTAAAAAACAGGGAATGAGAAAAAACAACAACAAAGGCTATCACACAGAGGGTGTGCATGTGTAGGGGGGGAGGGGGGGAGGGGGAGGCACTAGGACTCTTTCCCCCCCTTCCCCCTCAACACCCAAGCCTAAGTTTTTCCACTCCCAAAATATTTTAAAGTTAGTTGAAGTTTATGAGTGATGAGATTGTATAAATACGCACTTTCATACGGGTATGTACATCAAGTAGTGTTTGTTTAAGAAAATGGGTGTGGTTAAGTACTCAAAGTTGTTTCCCACTTTCAGCGAAAAATTCAGTATGCAATTCTTCACAACATGACCATACTATTGCAATAAAGAAGATTACGAGACTGCTTATAGCCATGAGCTGTGTATTGCCTTGGAGGTATTTCAATAGGTCACACTCTTACTGTCGGCGTTGTATAAACTGGAGGGAAACATGGGAGGGGGAGGGAGGGGAGGGAGGGAGGGAGTGAAAAAGGAAAGGAGGTGGGGAAGGAGTAATGAGGAAATTTCCCCCCTTTTTTCCTGCCCCCTTCATTGCACCAATTACACATAATAAGTACTCTCATTCCGAATCATCATTTTGAATTCTTATTTCTAATTCTATTCCCTGTCCTTAGTCAAAGAAAGGAAATACAATGATACAAATATAACATAATTGTACAAATACACCGTTGTTAGTATGCTGCCTTCAAATTGATGATATTCAACTAATCCCAAACACTTCTGCTTACATTTCATTGGAACATCTGTCTGGTTTCTCCATTCTGTGACCTCTATTCAGCAATGAAAGTAGTTCTGCATTGCTTACTCCAGGATATGGAACTCCACCTATTGAAAGTCAGAAACAAGCATTGGGTCTGTTCATATGGGAAGCAAGCATAAACAAAACTGAATTCTAGTAATATATCTCCTGCTGATTGTAATAGTTTTTATTGCAAAAATTAATTAATAAGCTTAAAGGAATTATTTTAATCTAATGTATTTTAAGTGGGAACCTGATAGAAATATATGGAAACAATGTTAATAATCAGAGCTTTTGATTTTACTTTTGCTAAATTCTCACCAATTGTCTCTATTTCCCAGAGTGTTATTCCAAAAGACCACACATCTGAAGCAGAGGTAAACTCCCGGGCAATTATAGACTCTATCGCCATCCACTTGTATGGGACACGCCCCTTACTCTTCTGCACGTAAATGTCTTCAGTTTCTCTGGACATTCCAAAGTCAGTTATCTTGAGTGCCTTGTCAGCATCCACCAGGACATTGCGACAGGCCAGGTCTCTGTGGACAATCCCAATGCTAGAGAGATAAGCCATGCCTGCTGCTATCTGGTAGGAGAAAGAAGGGAGTTCAGCTGGCGTGAGCTGCCCTAGCTTTATATATGGATCCTCTTGGTCCCTTGGATTGCCTGACAAGTACTGCGAACCGCAAAAAATAATGAATATCATAATTATAACCTAATAATAATATCATTATCATATTAATTATATGCTTCATTAGAATGTCCAGTGATGTGCTTGTGCTCAAATTGTGATTGAGTAGCTGTCCCATTTATAATTCACAGCATTCATTACCTTTATTATTGGCGAGCGAGCGTAGCGAGCGAGACACTTACAGGGGTAAAAATGAAAAAATCGGGGATGTTTGTTTATTTATATATATATATGGACGTACGTATGTCATTTTGTACTTTGACCCTCCGTATTTTTGTGTTCGCTCAACGTTCGACCCCGTCCCAAACTTCACTAAACAGAATCCTCCAGTTTAGCGACCATTACCCGTATCACCTTAGAAATTGAATTGTTTACGGCTTTGAATTATTTTGCGGGTGCAGTTAAAACTCAAAATCTTATGGGAGCTCCATTTCTATTCGAGTTAGTGGCGGTGGTAAGTTAATGCGCTATTTGTCACAGTTATAAGCCCTACTCAACAGTATTTACTTAAAAATGCATTGTCCACTAGACGAACCACGAAGGTAAGTCTTGCGTAGGTATGTTCAGTTGTGTGAAAGTATTGTGCGTTACAACTACTATTAAGAATATCACAAAGAAAATTTTAAATAACGTGATTTGATTTTGTTGCTTCTTTTTCAATTCAAACTGTTGCGGGAGCGGTTACTATGACATTGAAACCCCTTTACCTCATACGTAATTTAAAAACTCGACTTTATTTTAATAGCTTGAGTGTTAGTTGTTAAAATCAAATTTAACAATAGTGTAGTTTAAGGCTCGCTCGCCATTTGTGCTCAAGCACACCACTAGTTTATTACTAACACTAGATCTGTACCTAATACTATTCATAAAAACAAAAACAATATAACGTCTAAAGTTAGTGTTTTAGCCTTTCTTTAGACTTCTTATTGATTCAATAAAATTTTAGCTAAAATTCCTGTCTATATTCTTGCATACTAATGGCTCCTGAAGTTTTATAATTAGCAAAATATATTTGTAATTGGCGAGCGAGCGTAGCGAGCGAGACACTTACAGGGGTAACTCAATCGAAAATCGGGGATGTTTGTTTATTTATTTATTTATTTATATATATGTTTGGACGTATGTATGTCATTTTGTACTTTGACCCTCCGTATTTTTGTGTTCGCTCGGCGTTCGACCCCGTCCCAAACTTCACTAAACAGAATCCTCTCGTTTTGCGACCATTACCCGTATCACCTTAGAAATTGAATTGTTTACCGCTTTGAATTCTTTTGCGGGTGCAGTTAAAACACAAAAACTTATGGGAGCTCCATTTCTATTCGAGTTAGTCGCTATTTGTCACAGTTATAAGCCCTACTCAACAGCATTAACTTGTAAACTCATTGTCCACTGACGAACCACGAAGGTAAGTCTTGCGTAGGTATGTTCAGTTGTGTGAAAGTATTGTGCATTACAACTACTATTAAGAATATCACAGAGAAAATTTTAAATAACGTGACTTGATTTTGTTGCTTCTTTTTCAATTCAAACAGTTGAGGGGAGTGGTTACTATGGCATTGATCCACTTTACCGTATATGCGTAATTTAACAACTCGACTTTATTTTAGTATTTTGAATAACAATAGTGTAGTTTAAGGCTCGCTCGCCATTTGTGCTCAAGCACACCACTAGTAGTATAGCAGCTCTAAGACAGCAAAGTCTCACAAATGAAACAAGCTGAAATTTTAAGTTAGATCTGGTAAAGTATGCCATTGTCATAGTAACTACTCGCTGTGGCCTTTTCTTAAAAATAATTTTTTTTTAAGATCTACTGATGTAATAGAAGAAACTGGGCCTAAAACGTTTTAGAAGAAAAAAACACTGCATATTCATACAGTATTCATACAAGAAACACACACTCAATCTTCAGTTATAGTTTCCTAACTACACTATCTTGCAACTCACTATTGCTCTGCTACTTCTTAAATATGAAAGAAGATCTCCATATTGTACAAATTCAGTCACTAGACAGAGTGGTTCCTGTGTGGTGACACATCCCAACATGGCCACCACGTGAGGATTGTGACCTTCTGACACTTTCTTCATCATCTCCATTTCTGACAGAAAGTCTTGTCTTTCACTGCCTCGAGCACTGTCTGTGAATAATGTGAGTAAGGCATACTCAATTTAAAAATAATTGAACAAATATTTTTAATGAATTGCTATGCTAGCTGATTGAATAATTTTTGAGACAGAAATATAACTTATAATATATTCAAATAGTGAAATTAGTTAATTTTACCTTTGTTAATTTGTATATTTTACCTTTTAAAAGCTTTATAGCTACATGAAGATGTAGGGCATTTCTAAATTCTGGTTTAACTCTTCCATTTGTTAAAGGTCCTTTCAAAAATCCTCTGTAAACTTCTCCAAAGGCTCCTTCTCCAAGTTTGTCATCCACAGTGATATCAGACGGGGAAATTTCCCACTCATCTTTGGCAGTGTTCTCAATGGAATCCATTTCCAAGAATGGAGGATTTTCTTTAGGTGCATAACTTACAGTGAACATCGGCATATAGTTTGGTGCTGTCTGAAAATTTAAAAAATTATAATCATATGGTGCCAAAAGTGCCAAATTACTTGTAGTGATTATTAAAAAAATCTTTTCTGCCTAAGTTCAATCTTCTCATTGTCTGATTAATACAGGTACTTAAATGTATAAGGAATCTGGATATAAGTTTATAGTAACTTTACTTAAATTAAAACATTGTATTTGTACTAAAATGCTTTAATGCAGGTTAGCAAAATAGACGATTATACTCTTGAACTTGATCTGATCCACTAATAATAGTAATTCATAGTCCTTTCCTTTGTATTATACCAAAATGAATATAAGCTAGAAGTGCTGTAAAGTGTTATCACTTGTGAGTTCCTTGCTTTTTTATTTCTGTTATGGGATGTCAAATGGTCTGAGACTGTGCTCATCGGTGAAGATTATTTGTTGTTTGCAAACTCTTCATTTTACCTCAGTCATCTTCATCAACTTCTTTCTTCGCCTCTTGACAGTAATGAAACAGGTGATGCAGATAATGCACAAGGTGGTTATGATTACTAGTATGATGCAAGAGATCACGGATATTGCAGAAATCTCCCCTGTACTTAATCCACCAATGCTTGACTTTGGAGTAATCATGAATTCTGAAACAAAAAAAAAAAAAAAAAAACAATAACCACAAAAAACCAAACAAAAACAACAACAACAACAGATACATTTGGGTTTTAAATTAATTTCTAGAAATTTTAACTTAAATTCAAAGTGTCAGAAAGTCCCAAGTACAGGATAAGATAAAATTAAGTGATAGATTTCACTATTTTCCAGCTCAAGTTGGATACCAGATGAATGCTAACTAGTTGAAGTCAAATCAAATGGAGAAATATTACTGCAGTTAACAATGGTGAAAATAATTGAACAATTAAAAGAATCTGCAGACAAAATCACATGTAATAAATTTTATGCATTAAATTAATAAAAAGTAATTTAAGTCCGTAATTGATTTCAATCTTCTATATTTTTGGTAGAATAATATTTAAATTCGTGTACATATTAAGATGTCAAATTTACTTTGAACATCAATTTGATGAGCATCAGACCAATTCCCCACAGAGAATGTGTTGCTGGGACGTATCTACACAAAACATAAAAGTATTAATCAAATCTGCCCTTTATACCATTGGACTCCTACCTGGAGGTACACAAACTGCTGAAGGGTGTCATAGTGGATTTCACCAAGAGATGATGTTTGATTGTTCTGCTTACACAAACAAATAATTTTCATTATATTTCAAAAAAAAAAAAAAAGCCTGCTGAGTTAAAAAATCAGCTACAAAATTATTCTAAGCTTATGTCACTTAAAATATTTCATATCATAAACCTATTAATGATTTTTGCTTTTGGCAAAAGATATATAGTGATTTTCTACTTATACAGTTATGATAAAGTGAAAGGTAAACCTGCAAACTATTTATTATATTGAAATAACTTTCTGTACACATATATTATTAAACTCAGCAAAAAAACAAAACAAAAACAAAACAAAACAAACTACTTTAATATAACATTCGATGTTATTTTTACAAATGGAATAAAATAATGTATTATAAGTGAAGAACTATTATTATCTTTGTTTTAAGGATAGCCATGGTTAGCTATTATTTATAACATATGCCTATTAAGTAAATATATAGTAATAATAGCAAAATTTTCTCGTTCTAACAGCCAATATTGTTAATTAAAACTTAACCTGACGTTTCTACTTCTTGCTGAAGTCCTCTTCAGGGGTGAAGAAGACAAAATATCAGGTTAAATTTTAACTAACAATATTGACTGCCTTAGAATGAGAAAAAATTGCTATTATTACAATTATTTCAGCCGAGAATGACTGAATCATTACATACTAAGTGTATTGCTACATACATAAATATTTAATTGTTAATAAAACTAGTGATCTGCTTGAACGTAAAGGGCAAGTGAGCCAGTGCACAAATGAAACAATTCAGTAGAATGCATCTGTCCATTTCTAATAATATAAGTACATAGCCGTTGTGACCATTATATACTTTAGCTAACAAGTAGTACAGAACTACTTTCTTACTTCAATTCTCCAAATACTGGTATATTCTGTAGTCTCTAACTACCTGAATTACCAGTAGCTTTTGACAACAAACACTCATAACTACTAAAATTTAAAAAGGCAGTCTTTTTTAATTATATCTGGTAAAGGGTTTCAATACCATAGTAACCATTCGCCATACCATTGTGTAACTTGAAAATCAAGAAGTTCTAAAGAATTACTGCACAGTGTTGAGTCTAACAGAATATGTTTTTAAATGCGTCTTGTGACATTCAGAAATAACCTAATAGGAAGGGGTAAACAATAAATTTTCTTGAATGATATGGGATCGCTATACCGAAAGAAGATTCAATTTAGTATCGGAAGGGGTAGACCACGAAGCAAACACAAAAATGTGAGGGTCAAAGTACAAAATGACATACGTACGTCCACACTATGCAAACAAATCCCTGATTTTCAATTGTGTTACCCCTGATAGTGTCTTGCTCGCTTTGCTCGCTCACCAACTAAACAATCAATATTGAACATCACATGTATACTACTAGCTAATTAAATATATTAATTATTAATGATGCAAAGATTAAGTCATTTACTATCATGGCGTGACTATTTTGGATGTGGAAAATAACTTCAAGTTATTATTGCTAGCTTTTTAAATAGCTATGTAGGAATCCTCATCTGAAGTTTATTCCTTACGGGTATTCCTTTGCAGAGATCTCCATTGACAGGGTTTTCAGCACCAATAAGAGGTTTAGGTGACAAGCACATCAAGTAATCCCCAAGTTTACCATTCGGTTTTGCAGGTGGATTCCAGGTGGCATTAATTAGAACACTCCTGTTTCCCATCAAGGTGGCACTATGCAGTGTGAACATCAGGACATTAGAAGGTGGTTCTGATATGGCACGTGTGATGCAAATATAGGATTCCAGGGAGGGAGTGACTAGCATAGCTCTGGTATTCCATGACACAGACAGCTAAAAAATGTATATCAGAGGTATAAGAAGATGTCTTACTATGTGGGGTGGGGGGAAGGGGAAATGGGCTTCAAAGGCAAGTATTTGTAACTCACTGGTGTTTATTTGTTTATGTGGGAAATCTCCTCCCAAAATTATGGGAACCATTACATAAAATGCAGAATAATACTTATCTATCTCTTAGCCATCTTATTCATTGCTACCTCAAATCTGAAGAAGCGAGTGGAAATCTTTCTTGGGAGATGGAACCTGGTGTAAGCAATATCATCCAATTGATACTCACGATTTCCTGGCTGTATTCAGCACATAATGAAATAATAACATTGAATAAAATATATGAATTGGATTTTTTTTTCAATGAAGTATCATGATGTCCATTAACAAAAACAACAACAACAACAACAAACAGATGTAATAATGATAATTAATAAAAACGGCTACCAAACAAGTGATTGTAGTTGCTGTTTTTTTTATAAACTTACTTGGAATCTGTAAAATAAAAGTGACGGATCAGGATGCTGTGGTATAGGATAATTAATTGGACTTCCCCTTAGATTCACATTATATTCGTAAATTTTTCGAGAAATTTCAAAGCCTGAAATATAGTTCCCTTCTGCTAAATTATTAGCAGCCATTATGATGTTGAAAAAGAATTGGAAATAAGGATTTCCATAAATGTTATTCTGGAGGTCCTTTCTACAGTTAAATGTTATCATATCATTCTTGTAATCTATAAGCAGAAACGAGTGAGTAAATTTTTATTCAAGCAATTATAGTTAATTAACTCCAGAACAGGTCCTAAGTACCCTAAGTAATAGTCTACTATAATCAATACAAATATTTCTGTAGAGCATGCATAGGCGTGACCTTATTATAAAGAAATCATCTTTCACTGCCTTATTAATAATAACAGTCTAACACAAGTTTAGAATACTTCAACCAGCTGAAAGCAAACATGCTCAAAGTAAACGTGCTCAAAGTAAACAACATATTGTATCATTAATACTGGAGTTGTTATTAGATGACCTGCAAAAGATTTGGTTGTGTGCAGCTTAGACACAGATCTGTTACCATCACTGCCAACTGATGTGACCTATATGAACAAACAAACAAACAAAAAAAGCAAGCAACAACAACGACAGCTATTTGAAAATATGTAATACTTTCGGTATTTTGTGTACTTTAATATACATTAAGTTATATTTTACCGTAATTGTATAGTTGCAACCCATAACAGGATCATCTCTAGAAGAGATGGCATTAAGAAGAGTGGAGTATTCGCTCTGATATGTCTGAAAGTAGGACAAAAATTAAATTAATAGGATGACGATACTTGTGAACTGACTTGTATTAGAGTGTTTATTGGGATTCAATGCATGTGAAAACTACAGCTCACATGAGTGGTCACACCATAAAATCAAACTTTAATAATTAGACTATCTTTATTGGCGAGGGAGCGGAGCGAGCGAGACACTCTCAGGGCTAACACAATTGAAAATTGGGGATGTTTGTTTGTTTATATATATGTGTGGACGTACGTATGTCATTTTGTACTCTGAACCTTGCATATTTTGGTGTTAGCTCTGTCTTTGACCCTGTCCCAAAATTCACTAAACAGATTCTTCTGATTTAGCGATCATTACCCGTATCACCCTATAAATTGAATTGTTTATCGCTTTGAATTCTTTTGTGGGTGCAGTTAAAACTAAAAACTTACCGGAGTTCCATTTCTATTCGAGGTAGTGGTGGTAGTAAGTGAATACACTATTTGTCATAGTTATGAGCCTCATGTAACAGTATTTACTTGAAAATTCATTGACCACTAGACTACTCACGAAGGTAAGTCTAGTGTAGGTATGTTGAGTTGTGTCAAAGTATTGTGCGTTACAACTACTCACAAGGAAAACATTTAAATAGTGTGACTTGTTTTTTGTTGCTTTTTTTTTTTTCAATTCAAACAGTTGCGGGGAGTGGTTACTATGGCAATGAGTCTCCTTTACCGTATATACGTAATTTAAAAACTCGATTTTTTTAGTAGCTTGCACTGTAAAAATTATAGCGTGAAAACCCACCAAATTCACACCAAACTGGTGGTGTGAATGCCCACCACCTATGCATAGTGTGTCCTTCACACTTTCTTCCTAGTGTGGATGCACACTTAGTGTGAAATTCACACTCAATGAAATAGCATGGACCCTTTACCGAACATTAATTACATTCATGAGCAGGCAAAAACCAATGCTATTATCATTGTAGTCTACATTATAAATGTTTTGTACACTTGTGTGCTAGATAAGAGAGTTGACTAAAATTTTAGTCGTCTGATTAATGAGATTTGGGATTACACCAATCTCTTTTTGGAAAAAAATGTTGATATGTAATACTAGAATCAATGTAACTTAAAATAAGTCAGCATTAATGTAAGTATGAGTTCATAGTGATTATGGTGAAAATTCATACTAAATTTGGTGTGTACTTTACACCCAAATGATGAGGTGTGCGCATCACACCATATTTTGGTGTGACTATTGTTACAAGTGATTCACGCTTAATTTGGTGTGAACTACACACCTTTTGGTTTACAGTGTGGGTGTTAGTTGTTAAAATCAAACGTCTATAGTGTAGTTTAAGGCTCGCTCGCCATTTGTGCTCAAGCTCACCACTAGTTATATTCTGACACTTCAATTTCTAATATTGAATATACTAATTGTGAAGTCCATGAGAAAATTTACCTAATCTAATCATTATGGACTTCATGCCATGTATACATTGTACAATATCAATTCCTCAATGTGTTTTCTGCTTTCCTGCTTCATTAATCCCGTCATTATATTCTAAACAAATTTTTATTATTTCACCGTACGTATGCATAAAGTAAACTACTACACTTGACTTTTAGTAGTTAACAACACAGATTTGCAGTAGATAAAAATATATAATCAATTGTGATTGTTTATAATATTGTACCTTGCCAGTCACAATATATAGCTTTTTTCGATATTGTGTTTGTGTCTCTCTGCTGGGGGTTATGAGTGCCCTTACTTGCCTCTCAGTTTGTGCAATTGGCAATGGTTGGTGGCAATAGATGCTTTCACTGAACTGATTGTTTATGACACTTTCAATCTCCCCAAAATAGTGTGAACTAAAGATTACTGTTAACTGTTCCCCAGAGAATATCATTAAGGCTTACATGCTCCACCATCTTGGATAAGTACTGTATATTGGTATCGTTGCAATAGTCCGGACCGTGCCTGTAGGCAGCATTTCTCAATGTCACCACAAAGTGATTCAAATGTTGATCGTCTGGATAAACAAACACATGCGCGTATGCATCAATTGGATTGATCAAAGACTGGAAGTATAGAACTCATAAGTATCTCTAGTACCTTGTGGTGGCTCCCAAGTGACATTAATAGTTACATGTTGGAAGAATGAGGTTCTCTCATCGAGGGAATCATCAATTTCATGAATGTACGGAAAATTTGGCAACTTACGTCGATCTGTTGTAAAAAAAGCATCAAAAACAAAAAACAAAACAAACAATAACAACATCAAATAATAAATTATGACATGATTTTACAGTATTTAGGTATTAAATTTAGAAATATAATTTTCTTGTGCTCGACAGAGAGTACAAAAAGTAAGGTTTGATCGTTTAAGTTTGGTTGCATCTACTCTATATATTATTATTACACTTTTTTATATGTAATATAAAATGGCATAATATGGCAGACATAAAATTTAATTCAATGGAACACTCTCCACTCTACATTAGTTTCCTACATTTAAGTGTAACCACTCAAATCAGTGTTCTTCATTCACAAATTATCAAGGCTGATTATCTTTAAACAACAAATCTATGAATTTGTATTTGCAATAGAACTAAATTTTATGATAAAATGAGTTTAATATATGATGGTTTTGCTTCTTCATTTAAACAGATAAAGCTTTCTGAATTGTTGTCCATGCTTTTAAATAAAGCATGATAAAGCATGCACAATTTACGTCATGTTATACTATCATTTTATCTATCCTAAAAGCAAGTAGAGCTGGTTATTGTGTGGATAACCTTGTTAATGAAGAACTGAACACTAGAGAGGTCCTTGAGCTACTGGACACAACTTAGATGTATTATCTAAGTGAAGTTTCTTCTGAATGGCTAACACAAATTTTAGTCGAGTGATCACATTTATCTGATGTAATTCCAGTACATTTTGATGTTATAGATTTAAAAACAGACAAATTAAGCTATATCTTTTTTTTTTCTAAAACTGCCACTATATTTATTTTCATTTTCACTTGATTTTTTTTATAAAAAAATGAATTTTTCAAGTAATGAAAAAGGGGAATGTGGAATAGGGAGAAATTAAGGAAGGAGTTTCTCTTTTGTTGAGTGGAAAATCCTTGATTTTAAGACCTGTGTATGAGTATATCAATCATTGGTACACATTATGCTTTATTTTGCCAGAATAGACATACGTTTTGAGAACTAGACATGTAATATTAGATTTCTGATTAATCTGTTGTATAAAAAACTGAATATGTTGAAACAGAAGATAAATGTCATTAGTTTGTTATTGTTTATGATTGTAAAAGCAGGTTGCATGCTGTGCATGCTTTAGAAAACATAAGAGCAGCATGCTTTTCAGTTTTTTTTATCTGACTTAAAAACATTCTACATGTAACCAACAATCTTTCACAATGACCATTAGTCTCTGATAGGACTCTATTTTAATTACGTCACAGCATGCACGTACACTGTCATAAATTTTTTTCCTGTCTATGAGACTGGTTGTCAGATTAGTTAGTTTGTCACTCAGTTTATATTTTTACCCATCTAAAGTCATTCCCACATTTTAATAGGGTAATACAGACTCAGTGTAATTGATGAGAATGCAATTAGAAATGAGACTAGTATAGCCTGTTGCTGGAATATATACATATATACATATATATATATATATATAAGTACATGTGGCATTTTTGTAGCACTTGTGTTAACAGAAATTGATGACAAATTGGTACGACTTTCAAACTTTGTGCAGCTCATTAGAGTGTTTAAGATTACACTACTTCTCATTTGAGCTGTTAAAGGATGATTTCATTGCAGCTTCAAAGAGCTGAAAATTACTCTTCAGCTTCATATTAACTAGAGGTAATTAATTCATTACTCATAAAATTTAAGTTTTCTAATGAAAATTTGGAAGAACCTACTAATAGTTTTAAAAAGTCCTTCTAATTTAAAATTTCTGCTTATCACAAAGTAGACAACTTTTCACATGAACCAGGCCACACTCCCAGGTTATACCCTTAAGTTGAAATTCATGGCAACACATATAACAGTGTAATGTGAACAAACTGGAAACGATAGGTAATGGTTTTGATTGATTGATTGATTGATTGAATGATTGATTAATTGATTGGTTGATTGATTGCTAGATAGATTGACTGATTGATTGACTGATTGATTGATTGACTGATTGATGGATTGATTGATAGATTGAATGATTGATTAATTGATTGATTGACTGATTGATTGATTGACTGATTGATTGATTGAATGATTGATTGATTGATTGATTGATTGAATGATTGATTAATTGATTGATTGACTGATTGATTGATTGACTGATTGACTGATTGACTGATTGATTGATTGATTGGTTGATAGATAGATAGATAGATTGACTGATTGATTGACTGATTGATTGATTGATTGACTGATTGATTGATTGATTGGTTGATTGATTGATTGATTGATTGATTTGTGCAGTAACTTATTTTGGATTTAATCTATCTCATAAGAAAAATGTAATTTCAGAGAAAAATGAATACTTTAATTTGTGAATTTGAAAGAACAGGCGTTTGCAAATTACACCCCACCAACAACTAGCTATTGTTGTATCAGCTAAGTAACATCTCTGCAGATCATGCATAGTAAACAGATATGAACTTCATCTATGAGCCTAGATTGCTGAAACTAATAGATAGTATGAACAATTGTGTTGCAGGACAAGGGCTAAGTGATACATCCAAGTCAGTCTTGAAGTTTTCAGGATAGTTAGCAATTATGCCATTGGTACAACAACACACGGTATAATTGTATTACAGTGCTTCCTTGATTATCCAGGTACTTGTGGTTAAAGATTTAAAGTATGCAAAATTGGTTGATGTAAATAATGATATTCATAACCACCATAATTAAATTCATTGCCTTATTTTGTGTTTCAATGATACACAGTACACATTGTATAAAGTACAGGTACTCTTATTGTGGATCTCTACAGAGTTTTGAGGCAGTTGGGACAAAGATAGTAAGGCGCCTGTGGTATCCATCTGTTACTGAAGGATCAGTGCTCTCTACCTTTACCCTTTGGATATACAGAGTTTTGAGGCAGTTGAGATGAAGATAGTAACGTGCCTGCAGTTGTATGGTATCCGTTTGTTCTTTCTACCTTTATGCTTTATAGGGGTGGCTTTACCCTTTTTATGGTGTCACTGACTTGAAAGTATGGGATAATGGAGGAAGCACTATATAATTATATCAGGAATTTCTATATAACCCACCTTCTTTTATAAAGAACACTGTTGGCTGAGTGAAATCGGTAGCACCAAATTTGTTAACGACACAAAACGAAACTTCAACAGTCCTACAAATGTGGCTGGACAGATTTAAGAAAGTCCTTACATCGTGCTACAAGATAGAAGTGATTCATAGACATATATACAATGTATATGTTCAGTTGTTAAGTCAAGAATTGTTACTTACTTGCCAGATGTACGTAATGTTGTTTGTTTCCATATCATGAATTTGAAAGATGAATCCATTCCATAATTCGACCTGCAGTCTGTTAGATCTGTCTCCTGCAGCCTCACTCAGATCTACCCTGTACAGTCCTTTGTCACTGGACACAGAGGAGTCATTCCATTCTGTCAGGTTTGGAGGAGCCAGAGGAAGAGGTGGATAATGCTGTAGCTTTGTAAGAATAACCACAGCATCCAAGCAACCCAACAGACATGCGGTTCTCTGCATGAACAACCAGTCAAAAGAATGGACAAAAAGAAGGGAGATGTCATTCAAAGAAACAGTAATATTAACTGAGAATCATTAATTAAAGAGAGCCATTACTGAGAATATCTACACAAGTAGTCCATAATTAATGATTGCCAGCAAATCTAGCATATCATAGCAAATAGTATTATTATCATTCTGGTGAAAATGATACTATTGACTTGTCACAAATAGAATTGATTTAAAATAAAACTACAAATTAGAAAGTCCTGAGTATATGCTGAAGAATAGAAGATAAAGCAATAGTGTTTTACAGACACATGGTGCATAGTACATGCTCAGATTGTTACGTATGTCAAGAGAAATAACTTAATAACCAAATGTATGAAAGAAATCTCGGTGGAATATACAGTTTCGTGAAACAAATTATTAAATTTATTTTCATTTGAGGGTGTGTTTAGCAGAGTGAATTGCTTATAGCTTGATTTCTAGAATGGCTTACACTAAATGACGTATGAGGTCTATTATGATATTCAGATATATTATTATACTAAGCATTGCTTACTAAAATTTTTTGGTTTTATTTTATATTATTCTTATTTCTGTATAATATCAAATGAAATGAGGTTATAATCTCAAAGCATAATGACTCATGTAAATTATTAATCCGCAGTTGGAAACTTACCGAGTTACACTGTATGTTGCAGTCTGTTTGTGCTACCCAGAGATCAATTAGGTCAGGATTTTTACAGATGTCGGCACCACCACATTCCTCTCTGCATTCGGCATTCTTTAGAAAATTCAAGATAATAATGAACAAATACACTCTATAATGTACATATGCTATATTATCAAGTTCTGACCCTTCATAAAAACTAGATTGAAAGTTTCTCACTTAAAGGGGTCTAGAGAGAAGCCAGAGGAAAATGTGAAAAAATCTTAGTTGTCGCTGGGGAATCGAACACAGGAACCCTTTCTATATATTAGAATAATTCTACTACTTGCATATAGAGACGTCTAATGATATTGTAGTATCAATTATTGTTTTGAATAGATTGCAGCAGAAAGTTTTCTCTTCCATAATATAGTACATGGTTTTCGAAACAAGCAGAAAATTTTCTCTTCCATAATATACATGGTTTTCAAAACAAGCAGCAACACACATCGAAAAACATATCCTATAGTCTTAGTATTTTCATATATACAACAAACAAGTACCTGAAAATCTCTTACATTCAAATTATTGAAGTACTCCATAATTTTCAAAACTGATCTTTCTATTGCCTAACATTGCACCAGACTTCTCTCATAACACCTTGAATAATACATTGTTTCCTTAGTATGTGTATAGTTATATTAGAAACATAAAATGGAATACTTTTTTTATGCCAAACATTAAATGTGAGCAGCTTGAAGCTAGTTGCCATAGATATCACTTACACAAGCTTGTCGACACCTGGTAAGTTCACTATTTCTGTTCCGACTCAGAGTTGCTGGTGTAACTTGAGGATCCACCAGCATTGTGCGGCAACCTCTGGTGCACTCGTGTATCTGTAGTGAATACGTATACATATTATATGTTCTATCATTTTGTATGAAGTTAGACTGTTCATGTGAATTACTTACATACTATGGCAATAAAATTATTATTGTTATTTTATTTATCCATGCATTTATTGGGAAATAACTATATATATATATAAACATGAGTCAGAGTGTGATATGGTGAAATATTTCAAGGTTGTTAGCAAGTTCATTACCCTAGTAGTAATAGTAAGGGGCCAAGTTCATAACTTTTCCAGGTTTTTACAGCTACGTTCCTCTGGTGTAGCCTACCCTACTGTGTTATAATAACTGCTAAAATAACAGCTGGGGGTTTGGGTAGCCGCTATAGTCAAGTTTACAGCTGTGAGTTACCAGTCCTAGCACAAACTACAGCAGTGAAGATATCTACGGTAGAATAAACCACTTATTACATTCATCAGAGTGATATAGCAAGATATTTCACTCTCAGGCTTTATTTTCACTCACCTCAGGCTAGTGAAAATAAATTTGCCTTCTCATGAAATATTTTGCCATATCACACTCTGACTCATATTATAATCTATTTTAGATGGGTAGGAGCAAGTCTAAATGCTAAGGTACATACTGACGTAATGATACATGTGTGTACAGAACTGAAAACCCCCTGTATTTGTTATTACAGCAATTATCATGTGACAGCAAAGATAATTATTCCTGTATACCACTTTCAACTGAGTGCACTAGAGTTAAGATGACCATGTACCATTCCAATTGAGTAGCCACAGTGTGCATCGTCACTGACAACAGCAGTGGGCCAGACAGGATACAAGGTCACATTCGTTAACATGGACTATAAAAACACAGACAGCAATATCAACATGTCCAACAAAATGACCAATTGAAGATCAATCAATTATGAAAGTGATAATTTCATTATATGTACCAGAATTCAATTTTAATATTACAAATAAAGTCTGTGATTGGGAAAGCTCACCGGAGATATCAAATAGTAAATTAATGTCTATAGTAGAGAAGTACGATGAAAAAGCAATTTCAGTTTGCTGTATTAAGCAACCTTTAAGAATACACAATTTTGTCTCAACATATTAAAGTAATTTACAAACTCATTGAATCATGCAATAACTTTGGGTATATAGTCATATTTTTTTGATGATTGCTATAATTCCTTGAAATTGAAAAGAAATGTTTGTAAGGCCAGACTATTAATATTAAAAATCTAAATAGCTACATTTGAATTGTTATATGCAATTGGCCAAAATTCATACTACAATAATAAGCTCTAATTATGTAAAATAGTCTCAGTATTGATGTGTGACTGAAATACAAGTTGAACTTTGTTCAAACTTGCAAGTACATAGGCAATTCTATGAAGGAAGACTGCTTTTATTAATGAAAGCTGTGATATCAATGTAACAATGTTATTGGCTATAGCTAGTAGAAGAATCCTACAGCTGAAAAAACAACAACTGTTCTTCTAAAGCAGAATTCTAAAATATTCCCTGCTGACAGCTAACAATTGTTCTCATAAAGCAGAACTCTTAAGTATTCCCTGCTAACACCTGATTCTAATTATGTATCACACTCTAAAACCCTATTGTATTTAGCTAATTTCTATAGCTAGCTATACACATAGCTTCCACCAATGAGCCTGTAGAAAAAACTCACAGAGTATCTTTGGAAGCAACTCAGATAGCATCTACCACTGATGAAAAGGAGCTTAGTGTTGTTTTCAGTGGCGTTTACCTCGTACAAAGGTAGCGAATATGGCGGAACAACGCAGGAATCGTTATCACCCGTTTGGTCTGGTATTAGGTAACCGTCACCATCTCCGCTTTCAGCTCGTCCAAGCCAGGGGAAGTAATAGAAAACCAAGAAACAAAAAGAAAAGTGCATCTTCATTTCTGAATTTCCACGACGCTGCTAATGACTTTTATATAAAAAAAATAAATTAAATAGTCACCATTTTTGCACATGCGCAAACCACGATACTTCGAAACATTATAATGCTGAAGCAGCACTTCCAGAGGCATTACATACTCATAGACTACAATTGACAACGTCGGAAATAATAATTGCTTATTTAGTAGCCTACCTTTTACATTGTGGTGGTGGGAAAATTATGGGATATGATCTTACTGGTAAAGCAGACGGAATTGAAAGCAAACATTGAATTTATCTTCCAAAGCTTACTTTTTAATGATATCCCGCCTCTTTCCTGGAAGATACACTGGTTGATTTACGAGCACGCCAACGTAAATTTGTCGCAATGGTATAACTTAAATTAATTTAATAGGAAACGCTAGCTACATCATGAATATTTAGGTAGTAAGTGCAGAAGGAAGTAGCTTAACTAAAATAATGCTGATAATTCTGTTTCTTTTAATCTTTCCTCACACTACTCCATGTGTTACAATTGATGGTAAGATAAATTGTATTGCATTGGTATTGGGCAATTGCTCTGAGAATACTTACTATAGCACAAGTTTGGTGTACTTTATGCCAAGTTCAAAACATAAGCAAAAATAACAAACAAGATACTGAAAGTAGAAGTTATAGAGTTAGCTACAGTGTGCATTCTGTAGACATGTATTGTACAAGTGCAGGAATGAATTCTTTAGTTTTGTCTACATAGCTATCTGTTCTTGCTTTTAGAAATAAAAGACATAGATAGCTAATGTCTTGTACACATTTTATCCATGAATATTCTCTATCTGTTGCATGGTGTAGGTTAAATTCTGAGAACTTTTAGGCTGTATATTTACACTGTCTGGATATAGCAGCTCTTCTTTCTAATAATACAAATCTAGTGTCTGGACCTATCCTGAAGCTTGTGGTGGAAGTGCTCCTTGAGGTCTTCTAAAATGGCTTTGAAATAATAGCTGTAGTAAATTATTAAACGTATTCGTGAATCAATACATCGTGTGGATCCCGAAGGTGTAGCTAGTAGGCATCATTTGACCATCAAACGAAGAGTTTACCATGTGCATTTTCCTAATGAAATATGGCATATCGACAGTAACCCAAAATGATTAGATGGAAGTTCCTAATTCATGGAGCAACAGATGGATTTTCTCGAACAGCTACTATGATGAAATGCTCTACAGACAATCAAGCTACTACAGTATTGGAACATTTTCTTGAAGCTACTTCTTGTTATGGATTGCCTCAAAGAATTCGAACTGATGGTGGCGGTGAAAATGTGGATATTTGGAGGCATATGATTGAACAAAGAGGATCTTCAACTTCTGTAATTGTGGGAAGTTCAGTTCATAATATTTAATAGAGCGGCTATGGAGAGATGTAAGAAATCTGTTGTTGATCCAGTGCGAGTAACTTTATTTATGCTTGAAGAAGAATAAAACTTGACCCTGATAACGTAGTAGATATATATTGTCTTCATCAAGCTTTCAAAGAACGAATCAATATGAAATTATCAGAGTTTTGTGATAGTTGGAACAATCACCCTCTTAGCAGTGAACATAATTATACTCCACTGCAACTTGTCCATTCATATAATAATTCTATCCATGATGGCAATAATGTGTCTCATGTTGCTGTCAATAGCATAGTAGGTACATAGCTGTTGAAGAAAAAATGAATTTGACTAAACCAATCTGTTGATATGATTCAAAATGCATGCCTTTAGTGACATGCCTTTGGGGTCATACTGACCCCCCATAGTATTTATAGGAGTTAAACCAACATGCTGATAAACAAAAATTAAGCCATAACTAAAGGAGGCACATTTAGTACCTAAAAACTTCTCCACATCTCACAACCTTCGCAAAATGATAAATTGAAATCATGTCTATGAAAACAAAATAGCTACAATGTGGAATTTGAATACAACACCAAGGTGCAATTTGTCTGCAAATTAAGCTCAAGGATCAAACCTTAGAAAATATGTGATCACAATAAATTGACTCAAGTATTTAAGCAACAATGCACAGGCAAGCTGAATTTCTTGTCAACTTTATCCTAAACAAAGTCATTTATGCACCAATACTTACCTAAAGAAAGATATAGCTATATATAAACAGTCATGTCAGTAATCAGTTACTCACTTTTTGTAACTACAAAAAAATGGCCTATGGAGTTATAGATCAATGTAGCTAACAACCTTGTATCACAACTCATGTTGAATGTTGCAAATGCTTTAACTGAAGAAAAGTAACCTCCTAGAAATCACAGAAACAGGAGTTGAGCCCGCAATTTTCTAATAGGGGTGTTTCATTCAAACCCCCCTCCCCCTCCACTGCCACCCCATCCTTCCTATAGTGTAAGTAACAAAGTATAGCAGGTAACTAGCAGTAACTTAGAAAATCTCAAATTCTTAAAGGTTGATAATCAATAGCTAAATTTTGGAGTGAATATTTACATTTTGATCGACATTCCAATAAGTAGTAAAGTTAGTTTTGTGAACTAGATCTTAAAGATTTAACGATGTTTCTTAAACTTGTCCAAAACCCACAGTGTTTGACAATGAAAATTCCATCACTTCTTTAAATTCTTTATATTCCTGCAATGACAGGGGCAAATTCAAATGAGGTCCACACGTACTTGCGGTGGGAAATTTCCTACTTCTGTCTTCAATGAATGCAATTTTTGGAGGTCTTGGATAACCCATAGGTGGAATTGTGGGACATCCAGTGACAAATGATAGTATATCACCAGCAGATATGCTTCCTGGTTTTTCTATAGAACATTATATAAATACTATATCCACGTACATGCATCAAGATCCCCTCCTCCTTCAGAAAAATCCTGCCCCCCCCCAAAAAAAAAATCCATGCTTATTACTAAACAAAGAGCCGCCTTGAACTTTCATAATGTAGTGGAAATAGCAGTATTACAATATCATGCTACGCGTATCACTATCCATGATGACAATGCACAAACAATATAACTTTTTGTAACATTTAACCCTCAGCATGCATGAGCAAGAGGGTTATAGTAGTTGTCCTGTCTGTCTGTCTGTCAGTGTCATGCTCTGATTGTGGAGATTAATGACAATGATTGATTTAGGAATATAGTTTGATGCCGCATTCTAAGCTTAAAATATATTTTCTTCCAGATTAATGACAATGATTGATTTAGGAATATAGTTTGATGCCGCATTTTCTTCCAGATTTCTGTTGACAAAAATTGCTGACAGAGACACTGAGAACTTGATGCTTACATGCATGCACACTTAAAATAAATAGTTAAAGCTAAATTTTGGGGATTATCTCTTTATGGCAATCTTTTTCTTTTGGGCAAGTTTAAAGATTAGGACAGAAATGTTAGTATCTTAGTTTAAGTGTTACATAGAGCATATATGAGATTATGTATATAATTACTATACCTTCAATAATCATTCCAGTTCATAATTATTGCCTCCTCTTCCTCTCTCACATTGCTTCCTTTAGGGGAGAACTCTGGAACCAGCAGATTCTGCAACTTTTACACACTAATGCCTTGATTTTCATAAACAAACAACTTTTTTTATTATTGTGGAACTTGAATTTAGTAAGTACAATTAACTTTGTGTATCTAAAACTTCAATAAACTGCAACATTTCCAAACTGGACCATATTAATACATACTCCATACAAACTTGCTTTATTACTGCAGGAATATCACCAACTTTAACAAGTGCAGCAGGCTTCAGATATCCACATTCAGAAATAAACTTTAAAAGAATCTTGCAAAAAAAGGTCTTGTAATGTTTCATCTGTTTCAGCTCCCCTAATCTGAATATTTGTAATGAGAGATAACTTACATAAATCAAAATCAATTAATTACCAACCTTTTCTAACTGCAGTCTGATATCAGCATCAGGTAGATCGTCAATGGTTGGAAAAAATATATAATATTAATGCTCATGTTACCGAATCTAAAAACTCTGCCTTTTGCCATTATAAAACACAAAATTGTAGGATTGATAGTAGTAATACACAATTTATTTGATAACTTGTATATCTCTTTTTTACTTACTTATGGCGAGTTATTGCTGAAGCATGTAGCTTTCGAGGCCTGGACAGATCTCTCTTAGGAGTCAGAGAGGAACTATCTGAACTGATTCCTTTAGACGTAAGTGAATTTTGAGTATCTTTTTCAAGAAAAACTACTTCTTCACCTCTAAGTTGATTTTCAATTATACTCTAAATTTTAAGAAAAAAATTTGTTTCAATATGTTGGCTTTGATTCATTTAAACAAATATGGTTTTAATAAACATTATTTTGAAAATATTAACCAAGTAAGGAAATCATTGACGCTGTCATATTATATATAATATATATATTGTATAATGAATGAGCTAAAAAATAAGAGACAGAACAACTTCTTTGAACTCCATGCGTGAACTAGATTTAAGAAAGAGAGTTTGATTGAGGGGATATAATAGCAATTTGAGAATATAATAAATAAATTTGGCATGCGCCACCCCTTCAAATAAACTTGTCAATCTATAAAATCTAAATCAGTTGCCACATATAACTTTCTTCAGTGTGTACTATTGACCTCCAATATAAGGTTAATTTTGGTTCAACTCAATCCCAAGTCAATACGTGTATATGTAATCGAAACCACTTGCACCTGTGCTTACTATTAAGGTGCATCATAACTACATGGCTATCACTTAAAGATAATATTCATGCATATGATTAAATTGACAGAAAAAAAGATGCTTTAGATTATCTTCCCCCTCCCCACCTTCTTCCGTTTTGTACCCAAACCTCTGGTCAGTTATCGTTAAAAAAAATCTATCAACAAAGTCGTTAAAATTCTTTTTTAACGTAGCTAATTAAAGGATATTTTAGCTGAAAATTGTCCAATATACAATATTTTCTTTTTCATAAAGGAAGTGTTGTTGACATTATTATAAAACTGTTTCTTTTGGCTGAAAAAACATTCACTTTCTTCAAAATGAGAAAAAAATGTGAATCGTAAACTACTGTAATACTGGCTGGTTTGGTAGTGCTTCCAAAAAAAAAAGATGAAAATTGATTTCTTTTAATGACTTTTGACACAATTGCTGTGCATATGCTTATGATTTTATAATAATGAGATGTGAGCACATATTGAGTTCAAAATTTCTAACTTTTCAGTGGCTATTGATTGTTTACATGGATAAAAAAATACTGATCATAGCTAATAAACCAGATCAAACTAATGCTAGTGAATTGAATAAATTAGCTACACATATTTCTTTCATTATATTCTTCTTGCACAAAATATAGACAGTACTATCATATCTGCCTGCTACTTCTTTAGGTGTCCATTTAAATGAAGATGACAAAGCAGGGACAACTAATGACTTGGTGCCTGATCCAGCCAGCTGTAAAATATCAAATGGGAAATTGCTTTCATTTTGCTTTGGCCCACAAAAAACAGATCTTATCTCATTGAATACTTCTTCTTCACTCCAGTCTGATTCTAAATGAATTTTTCCAGTTAATATGGCCAGCAAGAATAGATTTCTTTTTTCTAGGTACTGGAATTCCATTTGTTTCAGATCCAAAAATTTTCGAATAACAAAATGGCAGGCAAACAATATTTCGATCCCATGACGACACCTTAGGTTTTTCCGTGTATGGAGTGATTTTCTGCTACTTTGCCTTCTATTAACTACACATGGTTGAGGTATCCTATATACAAATAACAGTTCCTGAATTTGCACTGATATAATTGAAGTCAATAGCACAGCAGCTCCATACCTTCCTGCTGATGATGATGACGACTGTGACACTGAAACACCACCTCGCTGAGTGGAAGTCGACTGCAAACTCGAAAGAACCCAGCTACTACCGTGGATATAGTAGTGACGAACTGTCGTTAGCCATAGTCCCACCTTGCTTCCGCTTCGCATGCAAAGGAATGGTGCGCAATGTTAAGAATACTTCAAAGTAGGGTCAAAGGTTGTAAGACAAGCTTATGATACTAACGCTGCAGACAGGACAATAATTTAGATTAAGCAAACATTATCCGCAGTTTAGCAGTCTTGTGCACGATATAACTAACCGTGTGCAAGAGTTAGCTAAACGTTTGAACAATTTAACAACACGACTCAATAAACTGTGTGCCCTATTTAACATATCTCATGCCCGGTTTAGCCTACAGTGCGTACGGTTTAGCAAACCGTGCGCACGACTTAGCAAACCGTGTTCCCTATTTAGCAAACTGTGTGCACGATTTAACAAATCGTGTGCCCTATTTAGCAAACCGTGTGCACGACTTAGCAAACCGTGTGCACCACTTATAAAACCGTGTTCCCTATTTAGCAAACCGTGTGTCCGATTTGCTAAATCGGCGACATTGGTACGTAAGAATTTTGGTACAAACGGCACTCCATACAGACACTAGATTTGTATTATTAGAAAGAAGAGCTGCTATATCCAGACAGTGTAAATATACAGCCTAAAAGTTCTCAGAATTTAACCTACACCTTGCAACAGATAGAGAATATTCATGGATAAAATGTGTACAAGACATTAGCTATCTATGTCTTTTATTTCTAAAAGCAAGAACAGATAGCTATGTAGACAAAACTAAAGAATTCATTCCTGCACTTGTACAATGCATGTCTACAGAATGCACACTGTAGCTAACTCTATAACTTCTACTTTCAGTATCTTGTTTGTTATTTTTGCTTATGTTTTGAACTTGGCATAAAGTACACCACACTTGTGTTATAGTCAGTATTCTGAGAGCATTTGCCCAATATCAATGTAATACAATTTATCTTTCTCTTAAAACAAGCTACTAAAAAAAACTAACCATCAATTGTAACACATGGAGTAGTGTGAGAAAAGATTAAAAGAAACAGAATTATCAGCATTATTTTAGTTAAGCTCTTCCTTCTGCACTTACTACCTGAATATTCATGATGTAGCTAGCGTTTCCTATTAAATTAATTTAAGTTATACCATTGCGACAAATTTACGTTGGCGTGCTCGTAAATCAACCAGTGTATCTTCCAGGAAAGAGGGATATCATTAGAAGTAAGCTTTGGAAGATAAATTCAATGTTTGCTTTCAATTCCGTCAGCTTTACCAGTAAGATTATATCCCATAATTTTCCCACCACACACAATGTAAAAGGTAGGCTACTAAATAAGCAATTATTATTTCCGACGTTGTCAATTGTAGTCTATGAGTATGTAATGCCTTTGGAAGTGCTGCTTCAGTATTATAATGTTTCGAAGTACTTAATTTTTTTTTTTAATACAAGTCATTAGCAGCGTCGTGGAAGGAATTCAGAAATGAAGATGCACTCTTCCTTTTGTTTCTTGGTTTTCTATTTCTTCCCCTGTCTTGGACGAGCTGAAAGCGGAGATGGTGACGGTTATTTAATACCAGACCAAACGGGTGATAACGATTCCTGCGTTGTTCGGCCATATTCGCTACCTTTGTACCGAGGTAAACGCCACTGAAAACAACACTAAGCTCTTCTTCATCAGTGGTAGATGCTATCTGAGTTGCTTCCAAAGATACTCTGTGAGTTTTTTCTACAGGTTCATTGGTGGAAGCTATGTGTATAGCTAGCTATAGAATTTTAGAGTGGGATACATAATAGAATCAGGTAGAGTTCTGCTATATTGTTAGCTGTCAGCAGGGAATATTTTAGAATTCTGCTTTAGAAGAACCGGGTTTTTTTCAGCTGTAGGATTCTACTAGCTATAGCCAATAATATTGTTACATTGATATCACTTGCAAGTTTCAACTAATTTCAACTTGTATTTCAGGCACACATCAATACTGAGACTATTTTACATAATTAGAGCTTATTATTGTAGTATTAATTTTGGCCAATTGCATATAACAATTCAAATGTAGCTATTTAGATTTTTAATATTAATAGTCTGGCCTTACAAACATTTCTTTTCTATTTCAAGGAATTATAGCAATCATCAAAAAAATATGACTATATACCCAAAGTTATTGCATGATTCAATGAGTTTGTAAATTACTTTAATATGTTGAGACAAAATTGTGTATTCTTAAAGGTTGCGTAATACAGCAAACTGAAATTGCTTTTTCATCGTACTTCTCTACTATAGACATTAATTTACTATTTGATATCTCCGGTGAGCTTTCCCAATCACAGACATTATTTGTTACATTAAAATTGATACACATAATAAAATTATCACTTTCATAATTGATTGATCTTCAATTGGTCGTTTTGTTGGACATGTTGATATTGCTGTCTGTGTTTTTATAGTCCATGTTAATGAATGTGACCTTGTATCCTGTCTGGCCCACTGCTGTTGTCAGTGACGATGCACACTGTGGCTACTCGATTGGAATGGTACGTGATCATCTTAACTCTATGGTGCACTCAGTTGAAAGTTGTATACAGGATTAATTATCTTTGCTGTCACATGATAATTGCTGTAATAACAAACACAGGGGTTTTTCAGTTCTGTATAGTTACACACAGGTATTTTTTCTCTAAGAAAAATTATGTAATTATAACTTCTGGGATACATTAAGGGTGGCCGCACACCGGCTACGCAATTTTTTGTTGATGGTTGCCATGCTTCTCTACTATAACACAAGGACACAGTACCTGCCGAAGGAGCCGCTCACTAATTTTAGAGTGAATCTGGAGGAAATATATATCAGGAAATATCGGGCCTGGTTGTAAAACTTTGTAACAATTTTTTGGAGCGGTGCGGTAAGTTGGAGCTCCGCAATTTGGTGCACTACTAGCCGAGCCGATACTCTACTGCAAGACAACGAGTTCTTATCCATTTCAATATTACTTTATGATATATTCGCAATTTTTCTATTTATAAGATATTGAAAAATTCTCGTTGTGGTGCAGTTCATTTTTTTTTGGTTTACCCGTGTATAAAATTTTTGTGCCGTTCTCATTATTAGATTCCAAGAAAAACTGTTACAAAATTAGGAACTTTAATTCCACTCGCAATTCTTAAGAAATAGCCCCACCCCCATATCTTGTACTGACGAGTACGCGAGCAATTTTTTTTCAATTAGTTTGTATTGGTTCTAAAAAAAGCCCGCCTATATCAAGAGTAAACAAACATCAATACAACAATAACAAGAGAGTCAGAAGAGAGAGCAGTTTATTGGAGATAGTCCGAGGTGAAGGTATTAGATCTGTGCAGCTTGGGAAGTCTTCGCTTTTCTACTGCACGAGTTTCTGCTCGCGTATTATCAAATGGTGGGGTATTGGCGGGGAATATGTACCTTAGCATTTAGACTTGCTCCTACCCATTTAAAATAGATTATATATATGAGTCAGTGTATGATATGGCAAAATATTTCATGAACAGACTAATTTATTTTCACTAGCCTGAGGTGAGTGAAAATAAACCCTGAGAGTGAAATATCTTGCCATATCACTCTGATGGGTGTAATAAGTGGTTTATTCTACCCTAGATATCTTCACTGCTGTAGTTTGTGCTAGGACTGGTAACTCACAGCTGTAAACTTGGCTGTAGTAGCTATCCAAACCCCCAGCTGTTATTTTAGCAGCTGTTCTAACACAGTAGGGTAAAAACCTGGAAAATGGTGAACTTGGCCCCTTACTATTACTACTAGGGTAATGAACTTGCTAACAACCTTGAAATGTTTCATCATATCACACTATGACTTATGTTTAATTATATATATATATATATATATATATATATATAGTTATTTCCCAATAAATGCATGGATAAATAAAATAACAATAATAATTTTATTGCCATAGTATGTAAGTAATTCACATGAACAGTCTAACTTCATACAAAATGATAGAACATATTATAATATGTATACGTATTCACTACAGATACACGAGTGCACCAGAGGTTGCCGCACAATGCTGATGGATCCTCAAGTTACACTAGCAACTCTGAAGTGGAACGGAAATAGTGAACTTACCAGGTGTCGACAAGCTTGTGTAAGTGATATCTATAGCCACAAGCTTCAAGCTGCTCACATTTAATGTTTGACATAAAAAAATATTTTCCATTTTAAGTTTCTAATAGAACTACACATACTAAGGAAACAATGTAATATTCAAGGTGTTATGAGAGAAGTCTGGTGCAATGTTAGGCAATAGATAGATTAGTTTTGAAAACTATGGAGTACTTCAATAATTTGAATGTAAGAGCTTTTCAGGTACTTGTTTGTTGTGTATGAAAATGCTAAGATCATAGGATATGTTTTTCGATGTGTGTTGCTGCTTGTTTTGAAAACCATGTATATTATGCAAGAGAAAACTTTTGTAGCAATCTGGTCAAAACAATCATTAATACTATAATATCATTAGACTTCCCAATATGCTAGTAGTAGAATGATTCTAATATAGTAAGGGTTCTTGGGTTCAATTCCCCAGCGACAACTAAGATTTTTTTCACATTTTCCCTTAGCTTCTCTCTAGACCCCTTTAAATGAGAAAGTTTCAATCTAGTTTTTATGAAGGGCCAGAACTTGACAATATAATATATGTACTTTACAGAGTGTATTTTGTTCATTTTTTATGTTGAATTTTCTAAAGAATGCCGAATGCAGAGAGGAATGTGGTGGTGCCGACATTTGTAAAAATTCTGACCTAATTGATCTCTGGGTAGCACAAACAGACTGCAACATATAATGTAACTCGCTAAGTTTCCAACTGTGGATTAATAATTTACATGAGTCATGGTGCTTTGAGATTATAACCTCATTTCATTTGATATTATACAGAAATAAGAATAATATAAAATAAAACAAAAAAATTCTAGTAAGCAATGCTTAGTATAATAATATATCTGAATATCATAGACCTCGTACGTCGTTTACCTGTAAGCCATTCTGGAAATCAAACTAAATATGACCTAAATACTTACTAAGCAATCCACTCTGCTGAACATGCCCTCAAATGAAAAGAAATTTATTAATTTATTTCACAAAACTGTGTATTCCACTGAGATTTCCTTCATACATTTGGCTATTAAGTTACAACTCTTGACATATGTAACAATCTGAGCATGTACTATGCACCATGTGTCTGTAAAACACTATTGCTTTATCTTCTATTCTGCAGCATATACTCAGGACTTTCTAATTTGTAGTTTTTATTTTAAATCAATTCTATTTGTTGACAAGTCAATGGTATCATTTTCTCCAGAATGATAATAATACTATTTGCTATGATATGCTAGATTTGCTGGAAATCATTATTATGGACTACTTGTGTAGATATTCTCAGTAATGGCTCTCCTTATATTAATGATTCTCAGTTAATATTACTGTTTCTTTGATTGACATCTCCCTTCTTTTTGTTCCATTCTTTTGACTGGTTGTTCACGCAGAGAACCGCATGTCTGTTGGGTTGCTTGGATGCTGAAGATATCCTTACAGAGCTACAGCATTATCCACCTCTTCCTCTGGCTCCTCCAAACCTGACAGAATGGAATGACTCCTCTGTGTCCAGTGACAAAGGGCTGTACAGGGTAGATCTGAGTGAGGCTGCAGGAGACAGATCTAATGGACTGCAGGAAGAATTGTGGAATGGATTCATCTTTCAAATTCATGATATGGAAACGAACAACATTACGTACATCTGGCAAGTAAGTAACAATTCTTGACTTAACAACTGAACATATACATTGTATATATGTCTATGAATCACTTCTATCTTGTAGCATGATGTAAGGACTTTCTTAAATCTGTCCAGCCACATTTGTAGGACTGTTGAAGTTTCGTTTTGTGTCGTTAACAAATTTGGTGCTACCAATTTCACTCAGCCAACAGTGTTCTTTATAAAAGAAGGTGGATTATATAGAAATTCTTGATATAATTATATAGTGCTTCCTCCATTATCCCATACTTTCAAGTCAGTGACACCATAAAAAGGGTAAAGCCACCCTTATAAAGCATAAAGGTAGAGAGTACAGACGGATACCATACAACTGCAGGCATGTTACTATCTTTGTCTCAACTGCCTCAAAACTCTGTAGATCCAAAGGGTAAAGGTAAAGAGCACTGACCCTTCAGTAACAGATGGATACCATACAACTACAGGCGCCTTACTATCTTTGTCCCAACTGCCTCAAAACTCTGTAGATCCACAATAAGAGTGCCTGTACTTTATACAATGTGTACTGTGTATCATTGAAACACAAAATAAGGCAATGAATTTAATTATGGTGGTTATGAATATCATTATTTACATCAGCCAATTTTGCATACTTTAAATCTTTAACCACAAGTACCTGGATAATCAAGGAAGCACTGTAATACAATTATACCGTGTGTTGTTGTACCAATGGCATAATTGCTAACTATCCTGAAAACTTCAAGACTGACTTGAATTTATCACTTAGCCCTTGTCCTGCAACACAATTGTTCATACTGTCTATTAGTTTCAGAAATCTAGGCTCATAGATGAAGTTCATATCTGTTTACTATGCATGATCTGCAGAGATGTTACTTATCTGATACACCAATAGCTAGTTGTTGGTGGGGTGTAATTTGCAAATGCCTGTTCTTTCAAAATTCACAAATTAAAGTATTCATTTTTCCCTGAAATTACATTTTTCTTATAAGATAGATTAAATCCAAAATAAGTTACTGCACAAATCAATCAATCAATCAATCAATCAACCAATCAATCAATCAGTCAACCAATCAATCAATCAATCAATCAATCAACCAATCAATCAGTCAATCAGTCAATCAGTCAATCAATCTATCTATCAATCAACCAATCAATCAATCAGTCAATCAGTCAATCAATCTATCAATCAATCAATCAATTAATCAATCAATCAATCAATCAATCATTCAATCAATCAATCAACCATTGGCAACCATTACCTATCGTTTCCAGTTTGTTCACATTACACTGTTATATGTGTTGCCATGAATTTCAACTTAAGGGTGTGACCTGGGAGTGTGGCCTGGTTCATGTGAAAAGTTGTCTACTTTGTGATATGCAGAAATTTTATATTAGAAGGACTTTTTAATACTATTAGTAGGTTCTTCCAAATTTTCATAAGAAAACTTAAATTTTATGAGTAATGAATTAATTACCTCTAGTTAATTTGAAGCTGAAGAGTAATTTTCAGCTCTTTGAAGCTGCAATGAAATCATCCTTTAACAGCTCAAATGAGAAGTAGTGTAGTCTTAAACACTCCTAAGCCACTCTAATGAGCTGCACACAGTTTGAAAATCGTACCAATTAGTCATCAATTTCTGCTAACACAAGTGCTGCAAAAATGCCACATGGACTTATATATATATATATATAATAATATATTCCAACAACAGGCTATACTAGTCTCATTTCTAATTGCATGCTCATCAATTACACTGAGCTCTGTATTAGCCTATTAAAATGTGGGAATGACTTTAGATGGGTAGAAATATAAACTGAGTGACAAACTAACTAAACAACTGACAGCCAGTCTCATAGACAGGAAAAAAATTTATGACAGTATACGTGCATCTTGTGACGTAATTAAAATAGAGTCCTATCAGAGACTAATGGTCATTGTGAAAGATTGTTGGTTACATGTAGAATGTTTTTAAGTCAGATAAAAAAAACTGAAAAGCTTGCTGCTCTTATGTTTTCTAAAGCATGCACAGCATGCAACCTGCTTTTACAATAATAAACAATAACAAACTAATGACATTTATCTTCTGTTTCAACATATTCAGTTTTTTATACAACAGCTTAATCAGAAATCCATGGTTACATGTCTAGTTTTCAAAACGTATGTCTATTCTGGCAAAATAAAGCATAATGTGTACCAATGATTGATATACTCATACACAGGTCTTAAAATCGAGGATTTTCCACTCAACAAAAGAGAAACTCCTTCCTTAATTTCTCCCTATTCCTCATTCCCCTTTTTCATCACTTGAAAAATTCATTTTTATAAAAAAAAATCAAGTGAAAATGAAAATATTTAGTGGCAGTTTTAGAAAAAAATATAGATATAGCTTAATTTGTCTGTTTTTAAATCTATAACATCAAAGTCTACTGGAATTAAATCAGGTAAATGTGATCACTAGACTAAAATTTGTGTTAGCCATTCAGAAGAAACTTCACTTAGATACATCTAAGTTGTGTCCAGTAGCTCAAGGACCTCTCTGTTGTTCAGTTATCCACAGAACAACCAGCTCTACTTGCTTTTAGGATAGATAAAATGATAGTATAATATGACGTAAATTGTGCATGCTTTATCATGCTTTATTTAAAGCATGGACAATAATTCAGAAGACAATAATTCAGAATTGCAATTCAGTTTACCAGCTAAGTGTTTTACTTGGATGTGGGTTATTACTGAAATTAAAGCTACTTTTTAAACTCTTAATGACTGCTGATAGTTGGGAGTGATGTGTTTATATTTTCATAACAGACATGCTCTATAATAAAATGTTTACGTGAAATTATTACCAGTGAATTGCGTGGTAAAGTTTCTTCTTCTTCTTCTTCTTATGCAGTACATCCAACAAGCCCTACTACCAATGGCAATATGACCCTCACAGCCACTACTTCAGGTAAGCATTAGGCAGTGTGTGTATAGTTAATGATGGATGTGACTTGTTGAGAAGGGCAATGAGAATGTATTTCCATTTTCTAGCTAACTTATAATTATATACATGAATTCAGTATCATAGCCACGAACTGAATTGGAAGAGAATATTTTCATATCTTCATTTCATATATTTTTTTTTTATAGGAAACTACTCGGGATTGAGTACAGTGGCTATAGCAGCCATTTCCACAGTCTTGTTTGTCACTGGATCATCTACTTTGATCTTTTTGACTATATTTATACTTTACTGTGTAAGAGTTCAAGTGAAGAAAATGCAGCTGCTGAGACTAACAGATGTGAGTTGCAGGTGACACGAAAATTATTAACACTCTTCAAGGATGAATACTCATTGTGGGATAATTATTAAAATGGTAGTGTCCCTTAACCACAACTTGTTAGAGGGGAATGAATACTCATTGTGGGATAATTATTAAAATGGTAGTGTCCCTTAACCACAACATGTTAGTGGGGAATGAATACTCATTGTGGAATAATTATTAAAATGGTAGTGTCCCTTAACCACAACATGTTAGTGGGGAATGAATACTCATTGTGGGATACCACAACATGGAGGTTGGTATATGATTTACACAATTGAGGGCCAAAGGCCAGAGGATAGTGTAAATTTCATCGACAAAACAGTGGGATACAATAGACTTTTGCCATGGCTCTAGGCTATAGCTAGATAACGCATCAAAACTTAAAGTTCTTTTATAAGTGCTAGGTTATGAAACAATATTAACCCAAAATTTGAGCAATCTGCTTGGGTGGTTTGAACATACCATGCTGCTAATACAGCTACATACAAATACATACACATGCATATTAAATATCTACACTGAAGTTATTGTCACAAACTAGGCAGTATAGCTAGCCTGCAATACTTCATCAAAGGCAATGATTCCATTCAATCCTATTTCCTTTCAATGTGCACCTCAACATTCAAAATAGTATTGCTGCGTGTCATTGTCGTCGTCAGTGAAATGGTAAAGCCTTCAAAATTATCAACTGTAGAGGCTTTAGGAGGATGATCTCTGGTATAGTCAACAGATATTGAAGCATTTCCACCATTGTGGTCCAACTGAATGTCGAATGCAGGGTCTCCAACTATACAGGAAGAATCGTATGCCTGGGGAATAGCAGATAAAATGAACTTGAAAACAATACAAACAACGATAGCAACAACAACAACAACAATGATAGCAACAACAACAACAACAACTATTTAGTGCTACCTCTACAGTCACATTGCTGTGCATGTGTATGACTTCACGAGTGGACTTCCATTTTCCAGAATGCAGTGTCTTTGCTTGCAAAAATGCTTCTCTTTCGGTTTGATTATAAAGACAAAATCGAACTTCTATACACAATGTTATCACCTTTTGTATAGACTACATCTAATTTGATTATATATTTTACAGAAACTTACTTAGCGTCATTTTAGAGTTTGGAAATTTGTTCTAAGAATTACAAAAAGGAATAGACTATTTATAAAGCCACAAAAGTGCTGAACTAGATTGATTGACTTTAATGTGTTCTGTTTTCATTACAGAAACTGCTCATTAAAATGTACATATGAGCTTGTCCTTAATGACCAACATACACCAGGTGCTCAAATGCTGACTAGGAAAATCAAGTTACATAACCAGTTTTTAGTTATCTTTCAAAACAGAAAACAAAGAAAAACAACTTGTCTTATTTGAAGACATGCTTCCTTTGGAGGTGAATCACTTTCCCCATGCGATTACAATTGAACAGCGAATTTTCCCATTCATTTTTGAATGGGCAACTTACGCGCCGTACTAAGTACATAATAGTGTATATGCCAGGTGAATAAAGCTAGCTAAAGACTTATACAAAGCATAGTGGCGATTTGAGCACATGGCGAGATGACTTGATAATAAAACACAATACAGACAGAGTTGATTCCCAGGGATTAGACTCAAAACAGATGTCACTAGTGACAGACACCTGTGGGATCGATTAAACCAGTTCAGCATTTAACCACTGGTACTTAAGTTGTATTGTAACTCCAACTCTCAGCTGCACTAATTTCTGCATTGAACAACAGAATATAGCATCCCATAAAACTATATAGGTACATGTATATTTAATTTTTTGGAGAAGAACTATACCTCCATATAATGTAACTAAATGTAATAAAAGATGTAAAAAGAGGAGGGGTTCAATCCCCCACTTTTCTACACTTTATGGTATAGCTACAATAGTTGAAAGTGGCCATTGGCTTAGAAAAAAAAATGTTTGCTCCAATTTTAGCTTAGAATTTACTTAGCTACTCTTAATGTTTAATTTTAAGCTCAATTTCTCTCCCCCTCCCCCCATTCTCTAAGCCAGTTGCCAAATTTGACTGCTGTATACCAGAGTATATGATGAAGTGTGGTGTGTGTGGGGGGGAGGAGCTCAATTCTTTTGTTCTACTCTCCCGATTATTAATTATATTTAGTCTTTAGGAGAAAAGAGAAAATGAATTATGTTGTGAAGTCACTTAAATCGAATAAATTCATAAGTCTCCTTTGTCTAGTCATCACAACATTATCACAAATTGCTATTTGATTCTAATTTATAGAATATAAAGTATTAGTGAGTGATTTTCATTGAGTGATAAAGGAACATAGTGTACAAGTTGGATGCATGGAATTGGTCTCTAAGGATTATTGCATGCTTCTTTACCAAAAGTAAATAATTTTTCATCCATTATCACTGAAGTTGGGCTAGTCACATATCTATTTAAGCTCTCCAATGAGAGATTGAGGTTGGAAATGCTGACATCTTCAGCATTTGAAGATGCTTGGTTGTCTTCCTCAAAGGAAAACCATTTGCTCTTCTTGATTTTGTCCAATAAGTTAAATCGTTTTGGTTCAGTAATTTCGGTCTTTGTTGTGGGCGAGGATGCTCGTCGGTGATCCAGCAAGTTTTGGGTAGTTGGGACCGGAAGACTGATTCGTCGGTCAGTGACACCTAAAACGTCTAAGAAATTTTTTTCCATGGGTAGATCATTCTCTTCTTCCGTGAAATCCAAGTTAAAATCGTCGTCTTGATAGCATGACTGTTCAAGATTAATATTTTTGAAGTCAACATATGATTCTGGCTTTAATGAAAGTAAAATGTCATTAAATTTTGTCGTTAGATCACTGAATGAAGGCCTCTTAGATGGATCTTCCGTCCAACATGACTGCATTATGTCATATCTACGAGTAAAATTACAGTTGAGCACAAAATTTATTTTTGTATTTATTGCTCACATATTGTTAGGGCAACCATCAGGAATCTTCATCCTGTTTCCAGCTTTCAAATATGGCACAAGATCTGCATTGTTCACTAACGGGTAGGGAACTCCCCCTATATATGTATATTTGTTATAAAAAAATATATAGTTGGTTTGTTAAGCTTAGCGTGATATCTTTATTACTGAATTTTTTAAAACTTAGCCACTGTGCTCACCAATAGTTCCAATTTCCCAGAGCACAATTCCATATGACCACACATCAGAGGCAGATGTAAACTCCCTTGCCAGTATGGACTCTAGGGCCATCCACTTGTAAGGAACTCGTCCGTTACTTTTCTGGATGTACATGTCTTCAGTCTCGCGTGATAGTCCAAAATCTGTGATTTTTAAAGCCTTGTCTATACCCACCAACACATTTCGACAGGCCAAGTCTCTGTGGACTATTCCAATGTCTGATAGATAAGCCATGCCTGCTGCAATCTGGTAGGAGAAAGAAGGGAGGTCCATTGGCTTCAGTTTGCCTAGTTGAACGTATGGATCTGATCCATTTCCAGCTATTCCTGTCACATACTGAAATAGATAAGAAGCATTAGATATCATCTAGCGTGAAATTAGTTTAGTAATTAATGTCAAGTAATCATGGCTCCTAATGTTAATTATTGACTTTACTTGTAATCTTCATAACTTAATTATATCTATTAAACCATAATGCCTTCTACTCAGGTTTCACTAAGATTTAATTTTGTATTGTGATTTTCCTAAGTGCAGTTATATAAACACAAGATAACCACAAAATTCATAGCATATTATGCATACATTTCATGATATAATTTTTGGGGTTGACCACTAAGTGAATAGTAAATTGTGAGAGTCAAAGTACCGAATGACATACGTACATACAAAGATACTCACTCACTTTGCTCATTTACCAACAAATGGACTCGCTTTTTTGATTATTAAATGGAATGCAGTGACCAACACAAATTTTTTTTAATTGTTTACCCATATAAGAAAAATATTTGAAAGCCAACTTTTAAACGTCAAAAATTCTCTGATAAAAATTGACAGAGTTGAAACATTTGAGAGTTATTTACTACTTCAATTAAAATTGTTTAATCTAAGTTAATGAGATGTAGTAATGAAATTATATGATGATACATAGCTAGCACAATATATTTGGTGCTTCAATTAATTCAATGTAAACCAAACAAAAATTAAAACAAGCGAAATACACTGTCCAATTTTAAGATGACAAATTGATTGTATAAACTCATAGGATACATTAAAAAATCTAGCTAAATAGATCCAAAACAATGTACTTACCATTTGTCTACTGCTTCTTAGATATGTGAGGAGATCTCCATATTCCACAAATTCTGTGACTAGACAAAGAGGCTCTTGAGTAGCCACACAACCCAGCATGCTAACCACATGTGGGTTGTGACCTTCAGATACTTTCTTCATCATATCCATCTCAGAAATAAAGTCTCTGCGTTCACTACCTTTTGTAGTATCTGAAAAAAATGTACGGGTATACATTGTATCGTGGAAGACAAAACTTTGTGTTCAAGTAGTGCTAAGTAAACTGATGAATCTTGTTTTTGAACTCACTAGCTACACGTTTTTGCTGATACTATTATTTCTTCGCTAATATTCTGATATCACTCTTTGGTATTCGGTGAGATCTTATTAAAAAATATAAAATGACATTAGACTGTAACGATATAATATTATACAAGGTCACGTAAATCACACTTGTAATCCCACTCAATTTTCATTCAAACCAGTTTCTTTTTAACAAACTAAAAGCATGCTAACTTGAATGTGTTAACTAGAAATCATACCTTTGAGCAATTTAATAGCCACTGGAATGTGCAGGCTGTTCCGATACTCCGGCTTGATCCTAGGATTCGCAATGGGACCTTTCAAGTGACCTTTATAAACTTCTCCAAATGCTCCTTCCCCAAGCATGTCGCTAATGGTGATATCTGTGGGGCAGAGCTCCCATTCATCCTTCATGACTTTGTTCAAGAACTCCAAGTCTGATGCAAACGTCTTCTCCATACTCGCGGAGCTTGTGTCAGACATTCTTAACATCGGCAAAAAATGCGGCATGGCCTGCATTGAGGTCAAATTTTTTAATATTATAATGAAATATTAGATATCAATATTAGATTTCAATATATGATATCAATATTAGATATCAATGGCAAAAAGGGAAGGTTTAGTACACATAAAGTGCAGAGAGTAACTGGATTTATGTTTTAAAAAATTGAGATTAATTAGTAATGAGATTTATTAAGATTTTCCTTTAATATAACTAGAATAATGAGGAGTTAAGACATGATAGGAAGCTAATTCATGCTTATACATTATTACAAATATTTGCTAAAACATTATAACAGATTATTTCACTCAAAGTAAAATTTACTTAGTAGCTAGATACTAAATCATGTGAATATAAGCACAGTGAAGTCTCTCTACACAGGGTTATTCTATGTCTTATCTCTGCTGTGTTTGGCTGCTTTAGAGTTATCTTTGCCTATTTAAATTAACCAAATAAAATTGTTACTTTTGAAAGTATCAAAACAAAAATGTCTTACTTCAGATCCCATTAAGTGTTTCTTTCTATGTTGATTCCTTAAGAAATAGATTAGAAAGAAAATACACAGTGCCACTACGATAGGCACTAGAAGGCAGAGTACTATGGCGGCTATTTCACCACTGTGCAATCTGAAGGTAGGACCAGTATTCAAAACTAAAACAAAGTAAATAAAGAATAATTTACATAAGCTGGTGCGTAAATAGTCTGTGATGTATAATATGTACTTTCCATGATGTCTATACTATAAGGATCAGACCATCTTCCTGAAGTAATGGAGTTACTTGGCTGAATCTAAAGGGAGAGACCACAAAGACTTGTTTAATAAAGTGTGTAGCTAGTGTAAAGAGAATAAGACCGAACCTGAATATACATGGTTCCATGGAAAGAAGTGGGTTCATAGGTGAGTGTAGTATTGACTGAAGTAGCATCACTCTGTAATATATATATGCTCAAAAATAAAATTTGCTCATTATTAATATCTGTAGTATTATTTCAGCAATTAGTAGTGTGAGTTTGTTGCATATGTATATGCTAGCAAGTACTCTGCCACACTGTGGCGTTTGGTGAGTGGGCTTTGTGTACTACCTCTTGTGAATGCAGCAGCATAACATCTTCATTTATTTGTTTAACCTCTACCACTTGGCTTAGTCATTTTTTCTTCTGCTCTCTTTCTTCCTAAACACTTCCTCTCTTTAGCTCTCTTTTTGAGTCAGGGATTACCTTTTCTTTATCAACCTCTTCCTGCTTATCAGTTCCTCTCTGTCCTTCTATTCATGATTACAGATGTAGGCTTTGTGAACCGTTGCCTTCGAACACTTCATGAATTTTTCCCATCCTCCTCTGGGACAGGCTCACTTATTGCGCTGGGCACACTCTCATTTCACACACCACCGTGGTTGTTAATACCGACGATGCTTTACCAACATCCTGATGATGTTTTAACAACTCGCTCAGCTCAGGAATTATTCCTGAATACACACACGGTTGTCATTGATTGTTGTCGTTACTGGCAGAAAAACGTATTATTTATATAGATAAGCTAAAAAATAATTATTGAAATTCATGCATTAATATAATGATGCTATGAACTTTAATTACTAGTAATGCTTGACAATAAACTCTCAGCTTATAACCTGGCAGATTTTTTGAAAACAAAATCTGATAAAGGATTTTCAATGCCATATCAACCATTCATCGGAAAGTTTTGTAATTGAAAAAATTAAGCAATAATTGTACAATTTTAAGTCTAATGGCTCAACTCACTTACAGATGCTGTATCTGGGACTGAGTGAAAGAGTTGTACGGCAGATACCACAAACCATATATATACATATACACTTTGTACATACTCATAATTATGTACCCATTACTGTCTCACTCCCTTCATTTGCTTGCTGATTAAATGAAGAACACTTATCAATAAATCAAAGGTATCTTTTTTCTTTGGTACTCACTTCAATACTTTCGCATCCATTTGATGCCACGGCTGAAGAACCAACCAGAGGGTCTTTCGTTAGGCAAAGTGTGTAATTTGATAGTATTCCATTGGCATCCAATGGAGCAATCCAACTGGCCTCTACAATGATAACTCCAGGACTTAGCTGAGCTGTAGAAATCACTGAGAAATTATTAACATCAGAGGGGCGTGGGCTTGTAGAGTTCAGTTCACACATCAAAGGACCCGTCGTCATGGAATCCAATTCAAGTGTATTCCAAATAACAGAAAGCTACAAAATGATAAAATATCTGATTATTAGGATTAGTCTTTTTGGTATCTGTCTCATTGCATAGATATTGCACAAATCCAATCTGGTATTCTTTTTATGCTACATGAATCCTTCTTAAAAAATCTGGCTGAGTACACAGCGACAATAATTAGTCACTGATGCTAATAGGGGGTCTGGTGGTGGGGGGTGGGGGTGGGAAATTGAACCCAGTACCCCTGACTTTAACCACCAGTGGTCCAGCTGAGGTACAACGACCCGTGACTAGAATACAGTTGGCAGGGGTCCTGGGTTTGATTAATTGGTGACAACAGATATTATTTTCCCCAATTTTTTGTTCGCTTTTCCTTCAACCCTTTTGATTATGAAATTTTTTTATTCAAATTCCTATTATCTTTATCAAGAAAATTATCACAACACATACCGTCACTATAACCTGAGACTACAGTGTGTAGCAGGAAACATCATGCTTTATAATAGTTTTAGCGTTCATCCATGTATATTTTAGCCTAAGTGGTTTAGTACAGCATTATACAGTTGAAGTGCATTTCTCCTTAACAGTATGCTCAAGAAGAAGAGCTGTTTTATGGCAAAATTATAAAGCCTCTGTGATGTGTTCACTAATCTGCATCACACAAGTACATTGGCCCAAATACCCATAATAGTGCCTCAATTATCACTCAATCACCTATTAATGTAATAGTTTTATACCCTCTATGGTAAACTTACAGTAAATCTGAATTTGGGGAAATTTTCCATGACTGGTAGTCTGACGGAATCAGAGTATCTATTCTCAACATAGTTGTAATTAGTCTCGTTAATCTGAATGGATAGTTAAAAATACATACATATCATCATATCTATATTCGTGATGCCATTTTGACTTTGAGCGCTCACTTACTTAGTAGCTGAGTAATCACATGCAATATGGTAAAGGGTTTTCAAATTAATAGTAGCTTCATGTCAGCAATTCGTAAACTGAGCACTATAACTGATGAACATGGCTTCTATTCGCTTGACATCTTCTAGCTATCAATGCGAATGTTTATCACAATAATTATAAGTACATTATCTTTCTATAAGCGTATCTAATTTACCAAGTTCTCTTTTACAGCAGCACTATCTAGTTTCATTTTTAGCTACAAGTCTTGCAGGAAATTTGAACAATGGTATCATACCCACTAATTTATCTTAAATATATAATTAAGTACAATATATTATAACATATCAAATAGAATCCTAACAATGTATTTCTGCCACTATTATCCTAATCAGAAACAATTTAATTCCAAACCATTGACATATTCCTTATTATAAGCACTTATTATTCTAAACAGCAGTTAATGTTTTTTTAACGAGATCTCTCTTTTATTGTATTGTAATAATATAAAAATTATTAGTACTCATAAATAAGCAATAGCGAATACTTAAATTAGTATAATCAATGGAAACAATAAATTTATGCAAAGCAATATTATCTTCTCACTGTATAGCATTTGAGTATATGAACTGTAAACAAAATACCATGGGGGACAAAAAAGACCACAATCGCTAAAAACAAAACAAAAACAAAATCTCCAAAATTTCCAAGGGAATACGATTTTTTGGAAATTGTTGTTTAAAATAGTCCATCAGTTTTTTTTTTCCGTCTCAATAATTAGGTTTTGCTACAAACAACAAACAATCAGCTGAATTGATGCTTTATTTTGTCTAATTAGTAATTTTCATCATTTAGATAGTTCCATTTAGAGCCCACCAATAGACAACTCACCACACTATCTATCGTGAGTGGAGATTCGAACATGTGCAGATTGTGTGGTTGAAATGATACACGAAGAGCAAATAATGAAAATCCTGAGATATTGAAGCCATGTATATAGTTTCCAAAGGCCACGTTTGGAGCCAGTGTCCAATTTAAATCAAATGAGAAATAAGGAAAACGACTTGAACTCCCGTTACGTACCAATACAGCACTCGTGCAGTCATAATTTACAATTTGCAATTGATAATCTATCAAAATAATTAACACAGATTATTAAAAAAATATCAGTAAAGCCAAATTTACTAAACATTATTGGATGTATTTATATTTCAACTTATAAATTCTTAAAATGAAATGTACAACAAACATGACTGACCCAGCAAGGCTGACTGTTCTCTGTTAAATAAACTTAAATCATTTTTTTCCTTACATAAATGATAGAGTTTTTCAGGTGTATAGCGATTAACAGTTTACATTACAATGTAGATTAGTAATACGTTTTTAGAGTTAGCTACAAAGCACGGAAAATTTGGTATATTATAATATTTTAAGGGACATTACAGCTGTAACAAATACATGCTTTAAAAATTGTCGTAGTTATTGTAAGAATTGTACAATAAGTATGGACTATGATGTCATAGCTCATTTATGTAAGTATAATACTTTACCACATTCTACCACCGGCTAATGCTACCAAAGCAATTAAATTACTATCAATAAAGACTATCACTTCAAAATTTCTTTCTCAGCCTTCTTTTACTCATTAGATGTATTCTCTCCCTTTCACAGGCGTTTTTTTTTAACAATACAGAATTAAAAATATTTGGTCGCCACTGGGAATCAAACCCAGGACCTGTGAAAGAGAGAATATATCTAATGAATATACATATATTGTTATGTATGCTAAAATGAATACCCACACATGTATTTTCTGATAATTTCTCAGAAATTCCTGATCATAAGGAAGTTCACAAAGGAAGACTGAACCACAGACTTAAACCTGCCTCAATTACAATTTCCAGAGTATAATTCCTGGATATGGGACTGTGTAAACGATTAGACGTTCGATTCCTACTAGAAGTTACACGTGCCTAATGAGCCATAGCAGAGTCAATATTACTTTAGAAGAATTTACTCGCAGATCAATGAACTACATCCAGATCAATGAACTTATCCAACTACACAGGTATTTCAATAGGAACTAGATACACACACACACACTCCACGGGAATAATTTAATCCTCCTAAGTCATAAACTTTATGATAGTTAACCTCTCGTTCTCCATTGAGGATAGCTCCTATCCTTGTAAGGCAATGTAGAATGTTTTGAGCTTCAATAGGAGTTTGCGAGATTCTGCAAAAGATCACTTTACAAAAATTGAAATTTCAATTTTTGTAAGGTGATCTTTTGCAGAATCTAGCAAACTCCTAAAAGGAGTGACCTTTTACGTGAATTGAGGAACTAATAAAGTTAATAACCAAGTTAAACATAAAAGAGCAAGATAACTGTAGGGTACATTATATTTTAACAAGTTTTCAACCTATGAAAGAGAACACCTATTATGAGTTAAAACATACAAAAAGGACATCCAAAATTGATAGTGTCTTCCTTTTCTTTATTTGCTTTGTCAAAAAATATTCAAAGCACTACTGGAAGAATCTACTATAAAAAACAACTGGATGAGATAGCTGGGTCAGATACCATAGATTTCTTTAAATAATAACTTATTGTACCATATAACACATTAATTTCATTTTTGTGTGTCTTTGCTATGTACTTTTGTTCTTACCATTCAAGCTTCTTGTTGTATGCAAGGCACAAGCTGATTGGTTTCTATCCTCCCCAACTGAAATAACCTAATTAAAACCATTTCACTATCATATAAACATACATCATCATCATATTATACTGAATATAATCTAGTGAAAATTTAAAAAAGAAAAAGAAAAAGAATACAGTAGATATAATGGCAAGTAATCGCAGTAGTGTGGTCTATACAACTACAGTACAATTTTTGTCTTTCAGTTCTATTATAAGGTTACAGCTAGTTATAGTTATAATCTGTTTCACTTTCAATTACATTTATTTTGTACTTAACCCTTTCACCGGTAGATTTTTAAAAAGAAAATATGTAAATAGATTTTAAAAATCATAACAAATTAAATATTGAAAAAGTACCTAGCAACCATATATATTCATGTAGCACACTAGTTAGGGATTTTGAAAAACTGCATGTACGTTTCCTAGCAGCAAACCACAAAAATTTAATTAATGTTTCATAATATTTACTGAATTATTTTAATATAAAAGTGATATGTTGATTATTGGCGAGCGAGCGAAGCGAACGAGCAACTCTAAGATGTAGTCTATGGAAATCCTGAATACGTCGTCGTTTTGAATACGTACGTCATCGTTTTGAATACGTCGTCGTTTAAACGCGCGCGCGCATTCCAGAACTTCGCTGGCTCGCCCAACCAATGCTACACGAGCATTTTCTAGTACAATTAGATTTACATCTAGATGATTGAATTATATATTTGTAATGAAAAATCTAAAGTTCTACAAAAATGTTGCTTATAATGAAAAATCTGTAAGAGTATATTAAAAAAAACAGTTACATTCAGGTGCAACACGTAAATGGACCTTGCAAAAGGAACATTGAATACGAGATTACTATGCTCTATTAGCTAAACCTAGAACTAACTATCCTTGCATTGCTAAGCACAGCTATCCAAGACATGCCCAGTGTTTATGACTCAACTTCAGCGTCTGAAGATTCAGACCCATTGCAAGTGCTATAATCAGAAGAATGCACAGCATCTTCTAAAGCTTCCACTTCCCTAAAAGTAACTGTTGGAGATCCAATCAAAGCAAAAACATCTGTATACTGCTCTTGCAAGTCCCTTTCATCGCTCTCCGCTTCAGACAACAAACTAACAACACCGTCTGCACTCAGCCACGAAGCCATGCTACCGCTGAGTAGGCTAATAAAATTCCACGGAATAGTTACGTCACGGTTTCCTTTTAAGCTCTATTTTGGTGTTTAAAACAAGGTCGATGGCGTGAGCGGTTCGTTTTTTATACTTCTTTTTGTGTCGATGGTACCTCGACCGCCATATGGCGGTTATACCGGTGAAAGGGTTAACAAATATATAATGGCATGCCAGAGTAATGATCATTTGATCCTTCTGTTCCTTGGAATTCTAAGAATGTGCTAATTATACAAATAATTCAGCCAAAATCAGTTAGGTCAAGACTAGACACGCTAGAGGGAGTGCTACAGCTCGGCCTCTCTCTACCACACACATAAATACTTATTGTGGTCTAATGCTTACCAATGCAAAAAAAACTAAAAAAAATGAAGGTCAGACTAGTAAAATTTATGATCTAGCTAAACTCTTGCAGTCTGAGTCGATTTATGTTTAGTAACACGAACAGAATCATTAGCATGTCTAAACACAAGAAGAATGCTGCTCACTACAGTGTGCAGGACAAACATGATAATTCAAAGAACAGCGTAGTTAAGAAGATAAACGAATTTCATGATAAATCTATAATAAATGATAACTTTATATCCATCATGCTCACTGACCATACCTATTGCCCAATGAAAAGTGCCTACGAGCCTAGGCACAGACATTCCCACTTTGTATATATAACTTGTATAATACATGATTACTTACCTTCACTCTGTAAGTGTGTCCCATCACTGGATCCTGCAATTCTTCTGTAGCTTCAATTACAACAGAATGAACTTTGTCTGGTTCCTTTGATGACAGACACAGAAGAATTTGCTTCATTCATGGGATAGTAATGATAAAAAAAACACTTTTAAACTCTTACCACTGGAAGAATCAAGGAAGTTATCACTGTGCCATTAACTTCACATCCTTCAACTTCACCACTAGTGGTGATCTTTTCCAGATATACTTCATAGTAGAGTAAATATCTTTCAACTACAAATGGCAGTATTGAAAAATTATTTGAAATAAATATTAACAATACAGTGGCAATTTTTCTAAATAAATATTTTAACAGCAAGCTCTTTTGATTGCAATTTTAAGCTATCTTGCCTACGCCTCCAAATATCAAATTCTTTCTGATGTTAGTAATTAAAAAACAAAACAAAAAAAAAACACTTCATTTGTAGATTTGTTTTTTAAGATGATAGTATGATTGTTAGTGTTTTCTACCTTCTGGGGATTCCCATGTCACATTTAAAGTAACATAAGGAAAGAATTCAAGTCGCTCGTCTCGGCTGTCCGATACCTGTAGATTGATCGGAGCATTAGGAATACGGGTGAAATCTAAAAATACAACAAAAAAATTTACTGTCTTATTATTTAAAGTATGTATTTACTTTTTAAAAGAACTAGTTAAAATGCTGTTCAATAAATTGTAGAAAAGAGGGAAATTATACAGGAAGGAATAGGTTTAAATTTTAAGCTCTCTTTCTCATAATATAGTGATATAGCTATTGAAGCTTAATGTTATTCGGACTCTAATTAAATTGTCAGTCATTAATTTCACAAGCCTTTATATAGGCATCCAATAACTTTTAATTAGTCCTTTTATTTCACAAGCTCTATAATAAAAGTTTTCTTGACAGTCAAAAGTTTCGTTCACAATTAAAGCTAAATTGTAATGAGCTGCCACATTGATTAGGGTTACCATAACATTCAGGTACATAATTCCCTTACATTATATTTCACCTTAGCAAAGCAATAACAAATCAAATATAAAGTTCATGATAATTTACATATTTAGTCAAGCATGACATTATTACCCAAAGTCTCACGTAATAAAAATTTTTCACTGCATCATATATTCGTTATACTCTATGAATACCTTCTCCAATGAAAAAATACACTTCGTCAGAAAAAATTGAAGGCCCGTGTCTGTTGACTGCCGCAAAAGAAACTCTTACTGGGCGGCAAATATGACTTGAAAGGTCGAGCGGCTCCTGTGGATTGTGCTACACAGAGATATAAAAGTAATTGGCGAGTGAGACACTATCAGGGGAAATACAATGAATAATCAGGGATATTATTTTGTTTGTTTATATATGTTTGGACGTACATAGTACGTCATCGTGTTTTTGTTTGCTTGGTGATTGACCCCTTCCTACTCCACTAAAGAGAATCCTTTGGTTTATTGATCTTTACCTGTATCATCAGTTTACCCATTTGAATTAGGTTGTGTCTGACCATCTGATTTTGTATGGACATAGTTAAGATATACAAACTTAGGATTTCCATTTCTATTAGAATTAGTGGCAGTGGTAAGTTGTCTTGGCTAATGCGCTATTGGTCATAGTTATACGCCCTACACAACAGTATTGACCATAGTGCTGGGCTACATAAAAAAATAAAAACTCATAGAAAACTCTCTCTGTAACACTTCAAGAAAAACGTTCTAGCTCTTGTCTCAAGTTAGTTTACTAGTATATAGCGTGTGCATGTGTGTGTGAGTGTGGGGGGGGGCGAGGCGGGGAAGACTTCATGATTTTATATCAAATTTAAACATTCTGCTGATAATAATATTGTTTACATGTAACATCTAACTACACCAATACCATCCTAGTATTTTAAAACTGCATACCTGCCAAATGAAAGTAATATTATCTGTTACTAGGTCATGGATTCGAAAGAGAAACCCATACCATGTAAAGTTTTCCACGTTCATTAAAGTTCTTCCATCGATTGCTTCAGTTAAGTTGATTCTAAATAATGCCCTGTTGTTTAGATTGGATGAGTTTTCGAGGTTATTCAAAGATGGTGGGCGGAGCGGAGGAATTGGAACTAATGATTTGTTGAATTCATCAGTTATAAACCTTCCTCCAGTACAACCATCAACACAGGGTGGAAACTGAAAATAAATTTGAACACAAAATGACAGTCATCATCACTTGATGAGTGCAAATAAGAATTAATTATAACCAGCCATGTAAAGTAAAAGTCCCAGGTTGGGCACTTGCACTGTACTTAATGAAAGGGACATGAAGTATAAGATCATCCGAAGTACAAGAAAAGAAAAAAGGAGCTAAATGAAGGAAAGGTTATAGTGAGAAGAGATAACTAATGGAGGGAATTTAGCACTTACTTCTCTACAGTCATTAGAACAGCCAGTTCTTGCTATCCACAAGTCTATAGTGTCTGGATTAATGCAGCTGTTCTCTCCACCACATTCGCTTCTGCACTCACCTTGCTATATGAATAATAATAATAATAATAATAATATGCTTGTGTGTCAGTAACGATGATGATGGTGACCGACGACCACAACCGAAACAGTATGTATATTCATTGACCTTGACAGACTAAATCATGTTTCTGACAAGTGGTGGCACATCTGTGTCTATCATGTCTTGCTTTCGTCTGAATGCTCTCTCTGCACACACTACACTGGTATGGTTTATCTGTAGCTGTACTACTACCACTGTTCTCAATACTGTCTTCCACACGCGTCCTTCTCCTCTCATCCTCTGCCACTCTAGCCTCAGTCACATCCTCGAGTCCTGTCTTGCAACTTCTCCTCCAACCACTCCTGTCCTGTGCCAACTGATACCACATCCTCTCATCAATATTAAACTTTTTCAAATCTTTTCTGACATGATCTCGCCATCTCATTCTGGTCCCATGTGCAGGGCGGCGCTGAGGCAGCCAACCAAACAGTATCTTCTTGGGCAGTCTGTGGTCATCTATTCTTGCCAGGTGGCCCAGCTATCTCAGACGTCTCGCTATAACTATATCTTCCAGGGAAGCCTCCATTCCAAACTGGCTGGCCACCTGGACACTACTGATGAGCTTAGTCCTCTGCTGTGCTGATGTGCATGCACATACACACACATACACATCCATGCACAGTACACACAAAGTGGCCTCCAATGAAATATCCAAACGGAATTTTCCCCTTTCCCTTCTCCAAGGAATTTTTTGAGAGACTTGCCCAATTTTTCTCTTTCCTCTCCTCATTTCTTTGTTGAAAACTTTGAAATCATAAATTTTGCTTGTATTTTAAACACATTGCAAATACCTAGAGCTCAGACTCACTGAAGTACAAAATATACATTGCAATTACTGCAATTAATGTATCTAATTGCAATTAAATACAATTGCAATGTATTTGACCCCTACTCTGATACATACATACATATATACATATATACTTACATGTAATACTGTCAATTGGCTCATTCTTAATAGCATGTAGCTTTGCTAATCTCTCAGTTGTGATCCATACTAGTTCCTATACCCATACAGGATAGTAAATATAACTTACACAATCAAAGGCGCAAAATATTTCAGACGTATATGGCTGCCCTGATTGATGCCGCATATACCAAATTCTGCAACCTCTAGTACATTCATGAATCTAAAAGAAATATCAACACTTAATGTAGCTATAAAAATAATAGAGTACATAACATTGGGAGTTGCAACTGAAGCATTTCATACCAGCTGAACCGAACTCAACTATAGATGAGTGTGGGAACCAAACCCACATTCAGAACAAGTAACTTAATTATATGACACTTAATTATATGACACATTCAGAACAAGTAACTTAATCATTATCAATTATATAACACAAGTTATTATTATTGTTTCTAATGTCACACAATTGACACGTCATTCATGTCACTTCATGACACCACATCTGTTCTAAGAACTATGTATATTTAGGACATGCTATTTTTGTATCACCCACTGGGCATGTGCAAGAGTTTAAAATATATGGCTGGAGCACATGTCCAGACTTCAGTTGATGTACCTTCATTTCGATGATCAAGTGCTGTTTAATTGTTACTTTGTAAAAGTCAACTTTGCCAGTGTGAAGGGAATTGTTGGGCTAGTACATTGTAGTAGTTACTCAAATCTTGCATCAACCCTGGTGGCAGCAATCTACTTTTGCTGTCATCACTGTGTACACTGAGTGGGAAAGACAGAAATCCTGCTAAACCTGCCCTGACCGTGACAGTGTGCTTCAGCACAAATATGCACTATAGTCAAGCTATTTAGTATAAAATAGAAAGGCTTCATATTACATTATGGATGTATTGATGTTCTTAAACAAACCATTACAAAAGCAGATTCAAAAGTTAAGATATAATTGACATGGCTTCCCGAGCGGTAACCTAAAACTGGAGGTGAGCACCAATTAGCAGTAGACAGAACGTGTGGAATGCTTAATAAAAAGTGCTAAAACCTTGAAAGAAAACAGACGCTTAACAAAAAAACAGCATGTAACAATGAAGAGGCGCTAACAATCAGTGTCTACGGTAACATGGAAATGTCTCATAAATTTGTCATGAGAATTAGGACTAAACATAATGCAATACATTTATATAATTATTATTAACACTTTCACCATCAATACTGCCATGTGGACCACAGTATGGTCAGTTGGCAAATCTCCAATTTTTTTAAAACCTATTCTCCAATTGAAAGTTCCAATTTTTTGGTTTATGTTGCTCTGACATAGTACTTCTTGTAATAATGAGAGTGCCAGTATTTTAATATACAATTTTTTTTTTTAATTTGGCTACTGGAATGCTCAGCCGTTCAGCGTCTGTCCACCACAATAATTCAGGGTTCAGGAGCTCAGAATCCAGTTGAACAAGCTGTGTATTCTGTTTGAACCCATAGCAGACATGAAACTGTCAGAAATCAAGCTTCAGTTGGTACCATTAGTAATGTAAGTTCAAACTTAGAGCTCTTCTCTGTAAGGACTAATGTACATTTTGCTGGCGTAATAGTAAGTGGACTGGTCTTAACTTGCTTTTAAAAATTCATTTCTTTCTAATATTGTCTTAACAGAAAAGAATTGAAAGAATAAAAAAATTCATTATTTCATCAGTGAAAGTGTTACGTGCTGCATTTGAGGTAACTAGAGCCTTTAGGGACTAGAAGATTCTGGGCTGCAGCTCCTAGAGAATAGTGAGGGTGCTAGTTAAAGCCCGAGTACCACTGCATATCTATTGTGGATTGTGAAGCACATTAACAAAAAAAAAGTGTTAACTACATTACGTAGAATTTCACAAAACAAATTATTTGCATATAATTATGTGTAATATTATGTCAATTAGCTAATGCATACTTTGTTAATTTATACATATATGCACTAGTGTACAATGTGTGTATAGGCATACAGTTTATAGGTGAACCAACACACATCTGTATGTTGTGTCTATTTGAATTTATAAGTGTGTTTGTTTAGACTTCAAGCTACTTTTAATGTTTTCCAGTTCATTAGTTCCTACCATGAAGTTGTTCCAAACAAAGTATAACAAAATATTAACTGAAAACAAAAGACGCTTAAAAGCACATGAAAAATAAGTAAACAAAACCCATAGCAATAAAAGGAATTAAGGTAATAGTATGGTACGTAAATAATTTCCCATTCTAAATTTACGAGGAAAGTCACTGTTCAATTGAAATAACATGGGAAAAGTGAATAGCATGGTGCTATAAATAGCATGGGAAGTATGTGAAATAACATGGTGGCTATAAATAGCATGGTAACTAAGTGAAATAATATGGTAGCTAGAACTAAGTTAAATAGTACGGGTATGTGCGGATGCATGCATCTTTAGCCTAGGCACGTATAGTTGGAATACACTGTACTTTCTAGTTGGAGACTAGTCTTTCTTTAGCACACAAGTTTTATTCATATTAGATGGAATTTTTGTTCAACAGATAAGGAGGAACCATTGGTAGAGAACAAAGTTCTTGAAGAAGCTAATCCTGTAATCTAGAGATAATTATTGAACAATTCAGTGCAGCTACAGTGTAAAAACAGCAACACCAACAAAAAGCTGCCTACTATTAGCGAGTGATAGCACGGTTACCCATACTAATATCTTACTAATATATCAGCAATGAGAGAGATTCAAGTATCAAATAATTGTATTTGTTAAATAGTGTACACAATTAAAGAATCAGCATTCTTAGAAAAAAGATTGTGTTGTTTTACTCAGGAATACTTGAGATACATTCTGTCATTATAGTGGAATTTCACATGTTTCTACGAAATATACTACAAAAGAAAAATGAGAAGGTAACATGTCACGAAACGAATCCATGCATACTAAGGATGATAAAAAATAATACCTAGATATTGAATACATTTAAATAACTATGGTGTGTTCAATATTGCTATAATGAAAGGAAAGCAAGTTGGCCAAATAAATGATGGATTAACACTTTTCTGACAGCTATTTCTAAATACACTATTATAAGCAACTTAATCTTTCATAAAAGCCAAATGGAATTAAACAAAACTACTTACCTTAGTTACTCCTGATGAACAAGTGTGTTCTTCATCTACAACTCTAAATGGCCATATTGGATAGATATCCACTAATGAAGTAAATGCCTGGAAAAAAATTATAAAAAATAACTTCATACACAGCTGAAAATGAGATAATAATTAATTAAATTTGGTATCTTAGTTTTATTTGCAAATTTGTGGTTGTGCTGAGTAAATGAGAGTAAGGGAGAATGGAGGAAAGAGAGAATTGCATGCCATTTCTTTTCATTTCAGTTGACTATTATTTAATTATAATCTAATTACATTTTATACACAAAGGAATGACTTGGCAAATGCCAGTAGAAGTAGCTTAACTATAAGCCAAAGCCAGCCTTATATAGTACATGCACACAGACCATTACTGTAAGTGATATTCAAGGAAAAAAAGAAAAGGCAAATGCACAAAACCTATGTTGCCACTTGCTCATTTATGACAGGAAGATATTAAGTGAAAAAAATCAATTAAACAGTATAACCCTATGCATTATTCCCCTTGATCAATATACTGAGTGTCAGAATTGTCAGAAATTCAATTAAATTCTTATAGATGCTGTAAATAATGTTTTCACAATGTATGGAATGATCACACAAACTTATCAAAGGGAATAAACTTCAACAACCTGGTTGGTTATATATTTGTTGCAACATAACCTTGCCCTACCACCATTACAAATACTTATAATAAACACATAATATGGCTAAAGGCTTGCAGTCCTATGAAGGACCATATTTATTAAAAATCAAATGGACAGATTTTGAAGATAAAAGCTTTCCATCAATGGCCATTTTAATGTATGACCAACCACAAGAAATCAGGCACAACTCTGGCCAAAAACATTTTTTCGTACTAACATCAACATTGGCATCCAGAGCTTGAACTCTCCAAGTTTTATAGTTGTAGTTTCAATAGTCTGATGTATGTGACCTAACCATTTTTTTTTAATCAAGGGATTCTAAGAAGTGCATTAGTCTTTTCCTATTTACGCCCGCCACATTACACCAGATATTCTAGTACCTGGTAACATATATGTGTATGCATGTATGTTTTGTCAGTGTCACACACGTACTAAGTACTGGCTTTGTTTTTATAATCAAAGGAAGCTAACTTGCATTCCAATCAGTCATTCTCCTGTGGATACAATAATATTACATGCACAGTAGTTAAAATAAAAACTAAGTCTATTTTCAAGATCACTAGATGAAGTAATAACAAAAAAATAATGTTAGAATATAAATTAATAATTGGCGGTAAAATGTGTGGTGTCTAAATTGAGCAGATATTATGCCAACTCTTGGTTTATATGTTTCTTAAATCAACTGGAATTATAGGTGAGACCATTGGAACAGTCTCTAAGCTACAACATTGACGTTATTTATAATCTTAGGTAGACCACAATATTTATTATTACCACTTAGCTGTAGTGATTCTAAACAGAAACAAGTTACCCAAGGCAGTTTTAGAACAATGTACGGTTTCAGCAGCCTTACGGAGCTTTTGTTGTTACTTATGGGGAAAAACTGGTCATTTAAGTCATGGTAAGTGTGGAACTGTACTATAGTGTATGGATAAACTTTAATTCCATGGTATATATAAAGCACAGAAAAATATGAACATATACAATTATTATAGATACTTTGTCTCAAATTATAAAATGTTCAAAAATACTTAAAATATCTTCCAATTATGCAAGATAGTTCATATATATGTACCTATACTTAAATTACTTTTTACGTCCACCTGCAAGCAATTTCGTATAATTACTCTGTTTTACTACACAGACTATAGAATGCAATATAATAGTCAAGGATTACTTCCTTGGATACATTAGGGCTTTTTCTTGTTGCAGTTTCACGAACTGAGGGTTAATGAACCTCATCAAATCTGTACGTATGTCTTGACAGTTCCTAGAAGCTAGTTGATATCAGAGTATGTGTAATGACCAACAGTGATATGAAATAAATTGTTTAGATTCATTTCGTAACTTACTTAGAAGTATCCAGTAAAAAATTGTACTGAATTCTAAGTAACCCTGAAGGATAGTCTCGAATAGCAGGTCAATATTTAAATTTATTTTGAACCCGTACTTATTGTTTGACCATTTTGTGTCTCGTTATTTGACGTTAAGAAGAAAAGCCAGGAACGTATCAGTTTCTCTCATGCATTACATAACTATAGTCTGGTGATAAAAGTGAATATAATATTGTGGGCTTATATATAACTAATAATCAATTTTGAAAGAGCTGTCTTTGTGCAACTTGTTTAGTCTAAGAACTCGTGTAACACAAAAAGCATTATCTATATAACTACATTGAGTAGCTTTTTGTGATGTTGCCATTTTTATAAAAGTTGTGGAAGTTGGAAATTGTTGTTGCTTTAGGGTATGACAACTTTTAAAACTTCGTACTCTATCCATTCTTAATAACATTGTATTTGAAAAGTAGTGAATGCAATGTCTCATTCATTTTTCGCTCCTTGCCAAAGAGAAAAATTAACTATTATAATTACTTCAGCCGAGAATGATGAATCATTATGTCAACAATGTTATACTACTGAGCTACCTCGTCTCATATAGCTATTTCATTAAGGTAGTCTAGGTAATTATTATGTTGTAATCTGTCCAGACATACCCATGCCTAATATTATCAAGTCATGTAATGTTTATTCAGACAGCCTATTGGCTTACATACAAGGTAGACAAGAATTTGATTAAGTTGGGGTAATATGTTAATAAAGGTCAATAGATAACCTGATTACTTACTTCGAACCTGGTCATACATGCCAAGTAGCACATTCCTTCTGTTAGTAACAGCCTTGTGTTTTCCTCCGTGGCATTGACTTCGAACAGAGGCTGAGAATAAGCTGGCACGATACAGGATGCGTTATCACTTTCAGGCACTGTACTAGTACCACCACTACCACCGTCGGTGCTGACTACATAGGTAGGGAGAACTGATACAGCAAGTAAAGCGAGCCACCACCCTTTCGCAGTACACCTCGCCATTTATGTACAATTATTAATAAGCTGCAGTTAGCAGGCGTGTTCTTCTTATCAGCAGTTTTGGGCACCCCGCCCGCGCTATATTATTTAAGGAATGCGGAAGCTGCGGTTTTCTTTCGAATTGATAGTTGAGTACGAAAGCAAGTTTATTGTAGTTTTCGTAGAAGTTATGTTGTTGAAGTCAATGGTTCTGAACTAAATTGCATTATATCAGTCTTGAGGGACAGTTTCTGACTTATTTTATTGGAAACGGTTACTAGAGAAAGTTAGTGGACTTTTCACAAGCCTGAATAAAAACTGTATATTCAACGTAGCTGTAACACCTTCACAGACTGTCATCCATATATGTACATGTAGATGAATTCACTAGCAAGGTGAATCGTTCAGTTTGATAAGGATAACCTCAATACTCTACACACGTCTGGCCATACCTATCAGCAACCTCAGCGGCCTCATTAAGGGCGTGACAATTGCAAGCGCGACAACCATTACCTCCACTACCGGAATTTCCAGGTATTTTTTTTTTTTGCCGCTTTTTTTTATTTTTTTTTTTTTTTTATTGGCTTAGCCTTGTTTGTGTTCTGCCAGGTTCTTATTGCACTGATAAATTTCAACTATGAAAGAAATGAGGTTTGGGATTTGCCTACTACTCAGCCTAGCATAGCCTAAGGGTATAGTTGAAGTTGCATTATGCAGCAGTGGAAGATCAAGAAATATTTGGGGGGGTGGGATGACTGGAGGGGTACTCCGCCAACTTAATAACAAGTGGAGGCAACAAAGTATTTCTGCCACCAGAATCAGTACAGCTGGGTCTGTGTGCCTAGCTGGCCTCGTGAGGCTCAGTTAGCTAGAGATGACAAGATTGCCAGAGGTTAACTATATCAACTAAACTGTCTGACTGACTGACCTCCTGCTCAGCCCTATACATAACTTTGCACATGCCCAGTAAACAGGTGAGCATGACCTAGAACTAAACAAGTGAGCATGACATATAACTAAATATGTGTTACACAAAAGCTAAGGATGTGAGAGGAGTGTGGGTTGCTAGTTAAAACAATAGAAATCCTTATTATTGGAATTGATAATAGAGCATTACATAATATATCAATTGAATGGCATGATACTGTTAGTGTAAATGCTTAAGTAGGAGTTTATATTGAAAAAATATTTCTATAGTGTGAGGAGCCAAATAGTTTGTGTTAATAGTCTGAAGGATTCGGTTGTCAAGTGGATGATTGGTTGCCAACGGCTACTGAGGTTCAAGCCATCATCTAGATACTGGACACCCGGCATGTCCCACATCACTGTAGGAAATAATCCTACATTACGTAGGATAGAGCCAGATTTCATAATTGTATGAAATTTAGCTCTATCCTACGTAGGAATAGGTACATTTCCTACATTGTGCAACATGCAGGAAATTTTAGTTTTCACCTAGTGGAAGGAGAAGCCCAGGAAAGATACAGTTGAGCGAACCTGTACAAAGATCAAAACAGTCCACGTGAAAGTCATCGAATCTCATAGGAGGACCATCAGAGAAAAATTAGTGGATGTAAAGAACAAAATACCACAAGCAAAGAAGACAGGAATAGTCTATGAGATGCCATGTCAGTCAGGACTGATGAAGTCAAGTGTATGCCAGTGAATCAGGAAGAAGCACATGAAGCAGTGAAGAGATATGATGACAAGAACAGCATTGCTGTACATGCCTGTACACACAGACATCAGATTGCCTGGGATGGCGTAAAGTTGTGGAAGAAGAAATATTTGGAAGAGGAGAGTGCTAGAAGCAATTAGGATTAATTCAGATTTGGCCTGTGCTCAGTATGGGGTCCAGAAAACTGTTTGGGTAACAGTTGGCATGGAAAGTCTTCTCTAAATGCTGTATTTCTTGGTCAATGTTGTTGGAATCACACACCTGGATGGCTCTGTGTTTGTGGCACTAGACCACACCTGCTAATATCTCTAGATGACGGTGTGAGTTGAAATGTAGATATTAATCAGTATGATGACTTTTCAAAATGCAAATAGTAAATAACTGTAGGTCGTCCTACTCTTCTAATCAGTTTAATAAAAGAATGAAATACTGTTGTTATGTTCTTTTATTCTTTATATCTACACTTCAACTCACACCATCATCCAAAGACCAGGGTTTTTGGAGGTCTTTGAATTTGTAAAGTAAGATTGCAGGGGCAATTAACTTGTCCACAGTATACATGTAGTCTGCTTCTTTTTTCTTTAAGGTTACACTACTATACTATGTAAATTATTCATTGGCTAACAAAATGAGAGGTTAATTTGCTGATGTTCCTAACATACATTAATTTTAAAACTCCTAACACTAGAGCACTTGAAAATTAATTTAAACGATGCACTTTTTAAATAGTGTAAAGCTATAGGGTACAAATAATCACCACAACAATTTAATTATTTATTGGTAGTTATGTGAAAAATGTAATGCTGCAGATTGTAAACAAGTCATAGTTAGTTTGCATTACAACATTCATTTTTCTACACAATAATATCCATTATTGATCAGTTCCACTTTGATTGTATACGGTTATATGAACTACATATAGCTATAAAGAATTGTGATGATTTCAAGTAATTTTATTAAAATAATTATTTAATTATACAATCACCACATTTAAAGGTTCTTTTTTTTAAACAAACATGTCGAACTTCTTAACGATAAACATCAGCTGATACATAGCTAAAATATGCTTGTAATGTTCTAACACTATGCAAAAAGTCAAAAAAAGAGTACATTATTTTATCTAATAGGTTACTGAGAGTTGTGAAGCTGTTCCTTACTCCTTAGAGAGTAGAACACTCTGTGAATCTTCATCAAACATAGCATTTCTCATGCCTAACAGTGTAGAAGGGTCTTGGACATATCTCTCATCATCGTTTTCCCCCAAGTCTTGGTCCAGACCAGACTTCCTTCTCTCTTCTTCATCCTGTTTCTTTTTAAAGCCCACCATGCTACTGGGACGCTCATTTTGTCTTTGATTCAAATTCTGAGGTTGGCTAACCAAAGCCTTATCCATTGAAGGAGTGGGAGAAACATTTTTCTGGAAATGGCTGATTCTTGGGCTAGCCTGAGGGGATGGGCTTGTTTTGTTGATAGTGATACCTTCAAACGATCCATTTGGGGACACTTTCTTACTTTTCCTTTTGTAACTCAACAACGGTTGAAGACGGTTTCTAGAGGGAGGAATGTCTGTTTCATTCTCTGTCTTGTAGTATGATTTATTGGGGTCGATACATAAATCAACATAAGCATCTTCTCCTTTTGAAGCCAAGATGTTATTAAACTTTATCTTCAAAGTTTGGAAAGAAGGTCTCTGATTAGGTTTCTCTTGCCAACATGACAGCATTATGTCATATCTGTAAAAATGAAGACATAATACAAGTATAACTCATTGTGCAATGGACGGTAGAAATGGTGGTTGTATTTTTCTATTGTGCCATAATACTACTGTATCAGGGTTTCATCTAGAAATTTTTGGCTGGGGGGGTCAAATTTAAGTGGACTAGGTAATAATTTTAAGTAATATTTTTTGCTATCTAAAATAATAGATTCCCTAATCTCACAACTATGCAGAAATACTCTGAGTAAACGGTTCACTTTTTTTTGCCCTTGAAAGTACAGCTATCAATTAACCCCATTTAGCAACCCCAATAAAAAAAAAAAGCAAAAAAAAAAAAATACAGAATTGGAAAAACTTCTGGATTTTTATGGAAAGCCTAGCACAGTTGAATGCTGATGTCAGCATACACTAAAAATCTGATAATAGGGAATAGTAAGTAATGCATGGGAATACTAATTGATTGCCTCAAACATTCTCTACTTACATTGCAGTGGAACATGTGTCTGGTTTCTCCATTCTGTGACCTCTCTTCAGCAATGGCAGTAGTTCAGGATTGCTCACTCCAGGATATGGAACTCCACCTGTAAAAACAACAACAACAATTTAATGAATTGAAAGCATTTGTAAGAGAATATATTTCTCACCAATTGTCTCTATTTCCCAGAGTGTTATTCCATAAGACCACACGTCTGAAGCTGAAGTAAACTCTCGGGCAATTATAGACTCTATCGCCATCCACTTGTATGGGACACGCCCCTTACTCTTCTGCACGTAAATGTCTTCAGTTTCTCTGGACATTCCAAAGTCAGTTATCTTGAGTGCCTTGTCAGCATCCACCAGGACATTGCGACAGGCCAGGTCTCTGTGGACAATCCCAATGCTAGAGAGATAAGCCATGCCTGCTGCTATCTGGTAGGAGAAAGATGGGAGGTCAGAAGGTGTGAGCTGTCCTAATTCCAGATATGGATCTTCTGTTTTATCACCATTTCCTGACAAATACTGCAAGAATGATACGTTTATATATGTAACATTGGGAGCAGTTTAAACTCAAGAGGCATAATTACGGATTTCTAAAGGAAATACAGTCGAAACTGGAAAGAGCAAGCAACCTGGAGAGAATTCATGAATCTAATTTACACGTAAGTTTACTGATAACATAATGTGATTGAGAGGGACAATTTAAATGTGTCAATTAGTTCTCGTATAACTACAAATCTTATCTGTTAATTTTGACTTAATTTGTGAGATAAAATATGTCTAAGATTCATCACAACAGTCTCTTGATGCATGATTATGAAAAGTTTAATGCCTTATAATGACCACAATTCATCCCAAAATGAAAAACTTGTGGAATAATTTCCCATTGTAGCATCAAACTCTTATGTTTTGAGATGTGTTTCATTGTCATGCATGTGAGTGTCATGTGACTGGTCATTAGGTACTCTTCCTCGTATTATCCTGCTCAGATTAACTATCTGGGTGTGGGTCACTGTGGAGGTCGATAAATAATTATTCTCAAGGATCTTTGAACCCAAGTTACTCTATACTCAATCCAAATCTTGATTTTCAAATAAGCAGAGCATTAGAGACACTATCAGGGGATGCATAGTTACGAATCAGGAATATTTGCTTCTTTATATAAGTGTGTGGATGTACATATGTCATTTTGTACATGTCTTTGTGTTAGCTGGGAGGTGCTGAAGCAGTGAAGAACTATTTCAGAATTCACATTATTAAACTCAGTACAAGAAAAAATACAAGCACATATTTCTCACCTGACATGTACATGACTTTAGTGCACATTGAAAAATGTGCCTAATGATATCTACAAATAAGACCATCCTCTTATCTGGTGACTGTGTTTCCAGCTTTGGTTAGGTTTTGGCATCAGTTCTACTTTGTTGGTACAGGTGGAATATGCTGGCTTAAGATGAGCAAGTTATTGTGTAATGTAAGTGTGTAATTCGGGTGATGTATCCACTGCATTTTTCACAAGCCTGAGGATATGATTTATGTAAAAATTAGCCTATATTTGCTGCTGGCATAACATGATCAGTCTATCGCAGACTGTGTCATTGTGTATGACTAGCTGCTGTTACTCTTTTACTTCATCTTCTTACCAGATCTATAATTTTCGCTGTTATGGCTTTCACAAATTACAGTTTTAGATTTAAATTCAAGTGCTAAGTACTACACTTGGGCTCAAGAAACTAGAGGTAAGAAACTAAATATGGTAAAATGCATATCTCAAAGCTATATATTTTATTTACTCTGTAAGTTTATGGATAAAAAGTGAACTTTTTTGAGAACGTAGTATTAAGTAAATCTTTAAAATATAGCTGGACTATCTCAACTGCAATTTTGTTGAAGTACACCACTAATCTAATAATTTAAGAGAATTTACAGGATAAGATAATAATGGTATTTCTCTCCCAGATTAAATATTTGAATGACGAATGATAATAATTCTGTACTCATTAGCTGGTTCTTAATATTAAAGTAATTTATTATCAATTTAACATTTTGTTATCTCTTATTAAATAAAAAAAGCATATCCATAAATTTATTAGTTGAGCATAGTAATTGCTCATGCAAAAACAATACCATACTTACAATTGATCTGGTACTTCTTAAATAGGAAAGAAGGTCACCATATTGGACGAATTCTGTGATCAGGCTGAGAGGCTCTTGCGTGGTGACACAACCAAGCATAGCAACCAGGTGAGGGTTGCGACCCTCAGACACTTTCTTCATCATTTCAATCTCTGATATAAAATCTTGCCTCTCACTTCTTTTAGCAGTGTCTGCACCAGCACATTTATTATACAAACATGTGTATTAAGCTTATAGATTGTCTTAAGGTGCATGCGTTAAAGTAATATTTGGTTGTAAACCGTTTGTTATCATCTCAATGAGTTTAATTTAAACTACCTTTTAAAAGTTTGATGGCTATGGAAAGATGAAGTGCATTTCTAAATTCTGGTTTAACTTTTCCATTTGTTAAAGGTCCTTTCAGGAATCCTCTGTAAACCTCTCCAAAGGCTCCTTCTCCAAGTTTGCCTTCATGTTCCACAGTGATTTCAGACGGGGCAATTTCCCACTCATCACTGATGGTGTTCTCGATGGAGTCCATTTCCAAGAATGGAGGATTGTCCTTGGGAGCATAACTTATAGAGAGCATTGGCGTGTAGTTTGGTGCAGTCTGAAAGTAATTAACAATTTATAAATAGTCAAAAAATCCAGAAAAAATAAATTTAGTTATTCCTCATAATCATATAACAGTTATACGAAATGAATATATAATTATAAAGTACATACCTCAGTCATTTTCATTAATTTCTTTCTCCTCCTCTTGACCACAATAAAGTAAGCAATGCAGATGCAGCAGATACAAGTAATCACTGTAGCAATGATAAGAATTATAACTGATATGGCTGAAATCTCTGTAGTGCTCAAACTACCAACTCCTCGATCTTGTTCTATATTGCTAAAAGGTGATTGGGAGCTCATCATTAAACTAGTAATTGGAGAGTCTGTGACAATTTCCTCTGCTGTAATACCTAAAAGAAAAATTAATATTAGAATATCATATTGATGATGATTATTTACAGATATAATAATATAGTGTTCAGAGTGATTCCACACATTTTAAGTTTAGTTATTTACAGTAAATAAAACCTTGAAAGATTAATTTTAAATTTTCTTCGAATGCTAAACCTGAAGATTTTGTAAACTTAAATACTAGTGGTGTGCTTGAGCACAAATGGCGAGCGAGCCTCCCCCATGAGGTTATACAAAACTACAGTGTGATTAATTATGCTCCAATTACTATAAAACGTAGTTTTAATTTACATAATGGTAAAGGGTTTCCATTGCCATATTAGCCACTCGCCCAAACCATCTGACTTAAACAAAACAATAATAGCAGGAAGAAGACATGCTTATAACTGTAGTAGCTGGGAAAGTGGTGTAATGGCAGATAAAAATATTTAGCTATATTTGTTAGTTAAACATTCGTATTGTTAAGCAAAGCAGTAGCGATTGTGCACAACACTTTCACACACACTGTTCACTAGCCATACCAGCACAAGCTTCGTGGGAAGACTATTTGTGGGGCCAGGCAGAAGCAGAGTGAAAGACAAGAAGAGAAAGAAGAAGGAAGAGAAGCCAGAAGAAGAATAAAGTCAATTATGTGTTGAACCTTTGTGTGTGTGTGTCATTAAATATTAGTATTTAGTTTATTAACATTGTGGCGTGCGTGATATAGAATAGCTAGTGTCGTGTGCAATCATTATATTATTTCCTGTATCATTGCGTGCGTAGGCGGGTCCATTGAACTATAAGACCTGCTTGCACTTCTGTTTGTGTTTCAGTTCTATCCTTCCACCTCAGTAATTAGTTTAAGACCTAATCCACTGTGTTGGCCACTGCGCAGCGAAGGTTTACTACCGATCCTCCTGCCCCGTGCGCGGATCTGAATTCTGGTGGCAGCGACTTATTTGATTCCCCCACACTTGTGACCGGATTTGTGAAAACCCGGCTAAACGCGGCATCTAAAGTTTTCTAATTTATTCTACCAGTAGGCTGCACGGGGCCTTGGGATGCCTTCCTCCTAATTTGGAAGCTGTAGCACAAGCCGTCTTCGCCCTACGCACTATAACACTTGAGTATTTTTGCTAAACTTATTATTGCTGATTTCGAAAAAACGCCGGGTAAAGGCGTTGCTAAGGTCAGGGGGTGTGCCTTGTGTCCGTATACTATTACTGCGTGTCTCCGGAACACGATGAAATAAACCGGTTACAGGCGGATTGAAAGAAGACTAAAAGGCTTAATGCAGGGCTCCTTAAGAAACTATGATGACGAGAATTGCGTGAGTACGTGAATTATGTAGAATAGTAAGTGAATTAGTTAGCTACAGTTTTTTCCCGGCTGTTAGTGAAAAGCCCGCCAATAATTTCTCAGCAACTCTCCGTACACGAGTCCAACCGGCTAGTGTTTCTAGCCTCCTAGTGTGAGTTCTAGAGCACGCCAGAGCTTACAACTGCGTCATAAGCTAGAGCTAACTGGTGTCTATCCATTTCTGCCATAAAAATTTTTTCGAAAAAAATCGACCCATAAGGCTTTACCCGGTGATACTGAAAAAAATTGTTTGCCGCGTTTAGGCGGATTTTCCCAAATCCGGTCACTATTAGACAATTGATTTTCAAGTAAGTAATAACACAGTAGTGTAGGGTGTATAAATATGACAATTAGTGCATTAACTAACCACTACCACTCACTAAAAACGATTTTATTAAGTGGATAGTATGGGACGGAGTTGCCCTCCAAGCCAACACAAAAGAGTGTACAAAATGACATACGTACGTCCACATACTTATATAAACAAACAAATATTCCAGATTCTTAATTGTGTAACCTCTGATAGTGTCTATCACTCCGCTCGTTTTCCATTTGTTAACTTTTTCTTTCAGCAAACTGAAATATTATAAGCAATAAACACACACAAAAAAAAATATATGTGCATATTGTGCAGTTAACGTTTAATCTTTTACTTTGTAAACTGAAAAATAGTGAGCAAATAAACCAAAGTATATTATAAACCGATAGTTTCAGTGCAAAATTCCTATTCGAGCACTTGATTAACTTTTTAACATAAAGCCAAACTATGCCGCATGCTTACATGATTATGACTTGCAAATAGGAGGAATTACCCACAAAAATCAATATTTATGTGGAGCTGAAAGATTCATGTTTTTTCCACATCAGCCCAAAATTAAAAAAAAGTAGCACAATAAAAGATCTTTAAATCATTGTTAAGAGTAAGTTCGTAATTAAAAGGTTAATTGTCAGTAACTGGACGAACAGACAAAATGACTATTATAACCCTATCACAGATGCTCATTGAGGGTTAAGGGTAAATAATATTAGAATGAAATCGCTTACTTTGAGGAGATATATCAATTCGTTGTGCTTCTGACCAATTCCCCAGTCTGTACGAGTTACTAGGACGTATCTGAGCACATGTTTATATCAGTTGACTCTATAAAATACAGGCTAAATTAACTTACTTGAAGATACAAAAAGGTTTGAAGAGTGTCATAAGTGAACTCACTCACAATTGATGTTTGGTTTTTCTATACAAACATTAAAATAATTTAAAAAAATACATAAAATTTAATTGGTAGTTCTGTTATACATTACTTTCTCAGCCAATTTGTGTTGTTTGACTTTGAGATACCTAATGTTATATGCAAATACCTTAGCCTTTGTTCTTATATTTCGCCATTATAAAATGTTCTTAAAGATTGCCAGTGCATTTGTAGAAAAGGTACATGTAAGCCTAGGGTACATATATACCTATGGCAAATGGAATATAAAGGCATAATATATATTGCGAAGTGATTATTGTGTGTGCATTACTTCTTTCGCTGAATTAATAGGCATAGCTAAGTCATTTGAACGGACAAGCATATATTTTATTTTACATATAAATTATCATCATTGAATGTAGAATATGATCATGTTATCTATAGCTCACTTGTTATAATGATATTCCCTTACCCTCCCCCCCTTTCCCATAGGAGCCCATACAATCAAGCAAACACCTCAGAGAAAATATTTTAATTTGTCTCAAAATGTATCAATTACTTTAACATAGCTACTTACTGGTATAACTTTACATTGATTCTGATTAATGGAATTATCATCACTTGTTTGTTGCATCCGAAATAGGCACATCAAATAGTTAGAAAGTAACCCATTGGGATTGGCAGGTGGTATCCAAGTGGCATTAAATAGAACTGTGTTGTTGATGGCCAAAGTAGCATCATTCAATGTGAAGTTAAGGACAGAAGATGGAGGATCTGACCTGGCATTTATATAGCGAGCATATGTACTCATGGGGGGATTGATTATTAATGCTTCAATATTCCATTGAATGGCGAGCTATAATATTGGAGGAAAATAACATTATTATGTTATTGAAGTCTATAGCTAAATTTACCAAAAGTAAATGGCATTTAAGCTAATTCAAGAATCAGTATGGCACGTAAATGTACAAAATACAATGATTTATTAGTTATAGCTAAACTCAAAGCATACAACTGATAGTTATATATGATGGATTAAATGTGTGGAAATGATGGCTTACATTAAATTTGAAGTAGAGGTTGTCTTCAGTTCTGGGCCTGTGAAATGTGGTGTACTCGGCATCCGTTAAGTTATATTGGAGGAGTCCTCTCTTCAATATGGATTGCATTGATCATATATATGTATATATATATATATATATTCCACACTAGATATCTTCACAATGATATTATTAGGTAAGTCACCCTTGAAATCCCATGATATCACAAAGTGTTATCTCATGGCTGTATTGTGCAAGCTCATTACCAGAGTAGTTATAGCAACTGGGCCTGGCTTACAAGTTTTCTGGGTTTAATGGCTACCTTTACTCTGGTGGAGCCTACCCAGCCAGGTTAGAGCAGCTGCTATAATATCAGCTGGGGTTGTGGGGAGACCCTAGTGAGTTTTCCCAACTTTGTGAGTTACCAAAAAACGACTCCAGTGAATATATCTAGTGTGGAATAAACCACTTATTACACTCCTCCGAGTGATATGGCTAGATATTTCACTCTCAGGCTTTATTTTCACTCGTTTTCGGCTCTTGAAAATAAATTAGCCTTCTTGTGAAATATTTCACCACATCACACTCTGACTCATGTAATAAGTACTATAATATATATATATATACAATCATATATTTATAAATATACAAACACATGGTTCATATAAATGTATATCACAGTTGTCTTAGTAACTGCTAAATGATAAAAGTGATAATATGACAAAAACTATTGAAATTGTATAATACGAAAGTTATTTTTTACGTCGAGTGAGATGCACTAATAATGATGGTATACAATGATATGTCATGGTTCTTTCAGCAGCGAAGAAAAATCTGGACAAAAACTTGAATTTCCTGTAGTTACTTATTGAGGAAATTTCAGGTTTCTCCACTTTTCTAGTAGAGGATAGTGCTAAATGTCTTATAGTGCAGGGCATTTAGCCCTATCCTCTGTGGGAGAGGCGGTGAAAGTATGAAATGTCATAAATACGTGACTACGCGAAATTCAAGTTTTAGCCCTATATCAGTTTATTTCTTTAGTTGTATGAAGTTATCTTGTGCACATGGCCGGCCACTCCATCCCCAGCTGATTGAGATGGAAAATTATTCATTGGAGCATACCATCTTGTGAACCTCACTGGATATCACTGCTCTACATTATTTTTGTTTGAAGGTTCCAAAAACGGAATGAAATACACTCTTGTGGCAGGTATTTTAGAGTGGCCCGTGCTGCACTAACTATTAATGTTGGACAAATTTCCCCAAACAACAATATCCGCTCCTCATTTACTTTTACATTCCTTGAAATGGAAAGTTTTGTATAAATAGTAAAACCATGGCAACTTACTAATTACCGCTAGATAACAACCCTCTCCCTCCTCAAACTCAATATTTAACTATTACCTATACCATAGTTGTCTTGGTAACTGACACCTCAAAAAAAAGTGATATCACTCTGCCAAAATTGCTGGCAGACAAAACGTAACATCACTTTTATTACATGACAGTTACTAAGAAAAATACATAATACTAAAAATTTATAATATTTATTTATTTATTTATTTATTTATTTATTCCACCCTAGATATCTTCACAATTACGTCTTTAGGTACATCACCCGTGAAAAAACTCACGATATTTGAGGTTGTTATTTCACGTGTATTGCTCAAACTCATTACCCTAGTGACATAGACCAAACTAGCCACTTATTCCGGATTTTACAGCTACCTCCCTCTGGTGTAGTCTACTTAACCTGGTCAGAGCTGCTGCTAAAATATCAGCTGGGGGTGTGGGAAGCCCCTTGAACCAACTTTACCCAGTGAGTTACCAGTCCTAGTACAAACTACAGTAGTGAAGGTATCTAGTGTGGAATAAACCACTTATTACACTCAGCAGAGTGATATGTCTAGATATTTCACTCTCAGGCTTTATTTCACTCGCCTCTGGCTCGTGAAAATAAATTTGCCTGCTCATGAAATATTTCACCATATCACACTCTTACTCATGTTATAAGTACTATATATATATACATAATGTATAAAATAGCTTTAACTTACTTGAAAGTTATAGTTTAACAGTGATGGATCGGGATTCTGTGCTATATGATGTCTCTTACTAGCAAAGATTAGTCGAGAAATTTGAAATCTGCTAATGATGTTACTGTCGGCTAAGTTTGGAGCTGCTATTGTTATTACAAAATCAAATTGGAAATATGGATTTCCAAACATGTTGAAATGTAATTCTCTTCGACAGTTAAATGATATGATATCATTCAGGTAATCTATAGAAATAAGTATTATGAATTATTTTGAGAAGATATTATTATGATAAAAATTTTCATATAATGCTTATAACTATACATCATTTTGGTTCGACAAAATCATTGGTTTTGTAAATAGGACATCTATCTATATAATAATACGCTTGTGTGTCAGTAACGACGATGACCGACGGTGTGTGTATTCATGAACTCAAACAGTTTGGTAAAGCATCATTTTTACATGCACAAATTGGTAAAGCATCGTCTTTACAAGAATTGGTAAAGCATCGTCTTTACAAGAATTGGTAAAGCGTCATCACATTCAGTAGAAATGATCAGTTGTAACTATAAAGCGGGTGTAATAGTAGATGAGGGAAGGCGGTAGTCTGGCATAGTCAGACCCTTTACTGAACTGCTACGCTAGGAATGGGTCTGGGGACATGACCATGCCAAATTTATTCTGCTGCACATATATTGCAGCGGTCAATTACCATTAGCAAATTACCTGGAATAGCCCTCCTCAACCACTAATAGAAATTCCTATACATGACATCAATGCTAGGTGTTTTGCAATCATGGCTAATTTGCGATAGAATTTCAGGTATAAATGAGGTGGGACCACTTTCACATTCCTCTAGAACAAATTTGGCAAGTTCCAGTCCCCAGACCTTCCAGACTCTGAAGACAACATAATTATGTTTCAAAAGGAAGGTGGAAGTATAAAAAGGCAAGAGTACGAAAGAGATGGCAAAAGGTGACAAAAACCTGTTGGAATTGATGTGGTAAGGCAGCATAGGTTTAAAAGGGAACGGAAGAGAAGGAAAATAGGTGCCATATTAGCTAATTGTGAATCAATAGTAAAGGCCGCTTTGGTTTCAAAATGGAAGGTGAAAGTACATAAAGAAGGCAACAGTTATGCAAAGCTCAAGTCCACTATCACGATAATAGGACAGAGAGATTCAGGAGCAAGAGAGGTAGAAAGGGCTGATGAAGAAAGGAAAGGTGGGGTATAAGTAAAGAGAGATTGTTCAGAAAAAAGAGAGCAGGAGAGGGAAACTTATGTGGCGTTAACCAATGGTAGAGAATGATAACTGAGCAAGATAACTTATGCTACTGTATTCTTACTTTGCAACAGGTCAAGCGCCACTGGGTGGCAGGGTATTTGCTAGTAAAATGTATAAAACAGCATTTTGTTGTATATACACATATCATCTTGTTGCTGCTGAATGCAAATACAATGGAATTGTTGAAATTTTTTTTACAGCTAGTAAAGTTTGCATCATTGAAGCAATCTATTTATTTATTTGAGAGTATCTATTCAAACTGAGTTGAAATATTTCATGCATAATTTGGTGTGTGGGCTATCCTAAATAGATGCACAAGAGTTGCAATTGACTGTAATTGTAATATAATGTGTTCATTGTTTTTCATTTGTTTTATGTTCTTCCCCATAGTCTTCAGTCTGTGTTGTGTGGAATGTGCAGGCCCGGCGGAAGGAAAATTGGATTGGTCAGGCAAAACGTGTGGATAAATGAGTCATTATCTTACACTTACATGTAGTTTCACAATGCTTCCAATAATAATATTACAGTTTATATGAATAGACATAACCTGATCAAAATTGAAGAATAAAAATTATAACAGATATTGCAGTATAATTACATAGCATAGTTTTATTCAGTAAATTTTCCAAAAATGTTGAACCTGTGTTCATTTACTGAAACAAATTCATTGGCACATGAAATGAGATCAAGGCCATCACTAAGATCCTTGTGGACATGAAGGAGCATCAAATGGTTAAGCCGACTTTGCTTCACGGTTCCTTGAAGATATGTCTTCACTCTCCTGAGGGCCGAAAAAGATCTTTCACTGGTAGCATTGGTAGCGGGAAGCACAAGTATAAGTTTAACTAACTTCGACACCTCAGAAACAAGGGATTTAGCTTCACCAAGACTAATGATAAAGTTCTTGATATCTTTCAAAGTGACATTTGAACCTTTGCTAACTTCTGCACTAAATTTATCCCTCATTATATGAAGCTGAGTACGAAATTTTAGTACATCGAAGTCAGCCATACTGTTGTTACTATCCTACGAGCAACTGCGGTGAAGTCAGAGCTATATAGGCTAGTAGAGCTGACGATCTTTACCATATCACGTACAGAAATTATTGGTCCGGCATTTGCCTGACTTGCCGGACCACTTCCGCCGGCCCTGATGTGTGTGAGCAATGTTAGAGTTCCATGTGCTCACCCACTAGGCATGTTTATACTAGTTATTCTATTTGTCTCCCACCAGGCTTGCCTATGTACAGGCCCAGAGCAAGTCCACTTTTCAGTCACCACTCAGTTTGTGCAGAACTGCGCCATTCTAACTGGTTATCTGGTTATTTAAGTTATATAACCGGATAACCAGTTACATAACCATCTTGCAGTCACGCATCTGTACGGAACATATTATATAGATTAATCATTGAATACCGCAGAATATCGTGAGTCTTGGCTAGCGTTGACATGAGTGCTGCAGGCACGAATGTAAATGCTACCAACAGACGAGTGATATTCCTGCGGTATCCAATGATTAATCAATTTATTGTGTACTGATCATGTGCAAATGGCATAGAAACTGAGTGGCTAATGTAATGGATGCGGCCAAGAAGTCTTTCGATTCCTTTTTTTTTTCTGATGAAGTTATTGATAATCTTTTCTCTAATATTTGATGTGGAGCAGAAGGGGGTGTAAAAGCCAGCATATAATCAGTTAGTCTTGATGATGAGGAATTATGGAAGTTTTTAAAAGAGCTAAATTAACTGTACTCAAAAGAAAACATTATCGGACTTGAGAATGTGGTATCGTGGTTGCAAAGGGATAAATAAAAAAAATGAGAATATTCCACCCAAAGAATTATGTAGACTTCTAGGTCATTGCTATTGTAAGATGTGAAGTGCAAGCGGTAGTCTGTATGAACCGAGCACTCTTACTTCCATTCAAAGACGTTTGAATAGACATCTGACAATAGTTCATATTGCATCAAAAGAGATTCTGAGTTTAGCTCATCTCAACAACTACTCATAGCTAGTAATAAAAAGTCTGCGTTCATATCAAGCTATTATATTTAACCAAATTAAAGTAATTAGCACAGAATGGTATTATGGAATTAGATGACCCTAAAGGGATGCAATAAGCATAAAAATAAAGCTTAGGGGGACGTAATAACCTAACGCAATAACTCCGGACTTCCCCTTTACTACGGAATATTGTGGGCGTACGATACTTTCCAATTCAATACATTTTCTATGTAAAAATACTCAATTGGCTGATTCAGTACAAAATAAAATTAATTATTCTTCTAAGCAATCTTTCCACCCTAACTCAGAGATTAGGTAGAGGGACTAGTTAAGTATCAGGAACAAATCAGTGGCAACTCAAGAGTAGTAGTAACTCTGGTGGTAGTGTACCGAACCCTCCAAAGTCCAAGGAGCTTGTGCGATAGAGGGAAGTTTCCTGGGCTGACATTGTGATATTGAGGGTGGGCATTTAGAGGGACCGACTTAAACACCCACATGGTGAATTGATTAAGTGGTTGCAACACCAGTTTCAATATCTGCTGATTATTAAAGACTATTAAACTTATATTTTTTAAATTCATTTTATGATTGTCATGCCTAATGTATTTATGAAGGCTGTAATTTAGATAAGCGAAGTAGTGTAGGTGGTACTAAATTTAGATGCTTAAGTAAAAATGGCTAACTTTAAAATGAATCAAATTTCCTAGCTTTGATAAAAAATTATTTTGTATATCTAAACTAACATACATACTGAAGAAATGTAAAGTATCACTATTTATATTTTTAATATTTAACTCAGTGATATTATATATAATTCTTAATGACTTATGGTATTTTGGGAATATAAATACCAAATCTGAGTATATAAGTAGATCGCTTCTATTAAACTTTAAGTAAACACTAATATCAAGTCTCTACACTTAATGTAAACTTACTTGAAAGGCTTTTTGCTCCATGTATCTTAGAAACAGATTTGTTACCATCTCTACCCAAAGAGTTTACCTGAATCAAATAAATAATTTAGGTGACTCACCAGTTAGTCACTAGTGCACGATTACCGTAACATTGTAATTGCAGCCCATTATTGGGTAATCTCCGGAAAAGTTAGCCATCAACAGTGTAGAATATTGTCTCTCGGATGTCTAAATATACATAGAATTAATAACAATACTTCAAATACAATACCACTCATTCTTCATGTGACCTAAGTTAATATGAAGAAGATTTGTAATATTAAGTTTGTATGGAAGTTCTTTTTACAGCTGTTCATTTACTCATACAGTAACTTCAGTTATTCCAACACATTGGGACTAGAGGATGATCAGGTAAAAGAAATGTTCAAATAACTAACTAAACATCACAGAAAAAAAAGTATTATATAGGACTAATGAATGGATATGGTCAAGCAATTATTGTTTTCATGTGTTACTTTTAGAGTTTGGATTTCAGTTAACTGATGCTCAAATATTAGTACTTACATGTTCTATTACTTTGGAGATATTCCTTTTGTCATTCGTATTTGTGCAGTACCCATCAGTGGAATGTGCTTGCCCCAAAGTTACAACAAAATGTGTCAAGTATGTATCATCTATATATAGTAACATTTGTACATATTAATGCATCATTATGATGTAATATAAAACTAAATTTCATACCTTGAGGCACTTCCCATGTGACATTGATGATGACATGTTGAAAGAATGAAGTTCTGTAGTCTAGGGTATCCTCAATATTCACTATATATGGAGGATTTGGTATCCGGAGTGTGTCTGTTGGAACAATGATAAATAAATTGCAAGTGTGTTAATTGTTTGGCTATTTGTACTTTGCTACTCTAGTTTATATTAGAGTTGACACTATATGTAATATATACATATATAGTTGAGAAATATTGATTTTGGACTGCATGTACAAGGATCAATACTTCATGTATTAGTTTATATTTTATAAAAAAATCCACATGCTCTTGCTGTAAAAAACAAAAAAAAATATGCTGGTTACACATCCTCAAAAGCACCTTATCAGTATGCACCCATGAACACTGATTCCATACATATGGGAAGTAAGCTGTAAAAGAATATTTTTGAAAGGTAGATAATCTACTAATTCTTGAATTAATTCAATGAAAGATATAAAAGTAAAAGAGTGTTATAATTCTGTCCAAAGTTTTGTATTTTTTGGTATGCCTCAGCTGACAAACTGTGCTGTTAGTAAATTAATTATCCGTTTTTTTATTGTTATATAATAAGAAGAAACTAAATTGTAGGAGTATGATTAATTAGTCACATGGGCAGTCTAATGAGTGCTAGGATTTCTTGATTATAAGGTTGAGATCACAAGTTGTAAATTTGTTGTTTACTCAAAACTTTTCGGCTGCTATTCAGCTAGCGATTATCAGTGCGCAACAAAATAAGGTAACTATTAGAAATGATGTTGTAACATCATCATTTCTACCAGTTACCTTATTTTTAACCTTATTATTTTTGTTTCACTGATAACAATTGGCCAAAATGTTTGAGTAAACAACAAATTTATGACAAATTAAAAACTTCATAATCAATAAAGTCTCCACCTAGTCAAAAAAATACTATCATGTACACTACTGGTTCAGTGTACTGCTTGTAAATCTGTGTGTAACTTCGCAGGTGTAAGTGAAGGTCACACATGATTCACTAAGTTTTGCACAGCACTTATGCAACAACAATTTTATTAATGATTGTTAACATGTAAACACTATTACATCACTTATTGACACATTCAAAACGGAACTGTTGGTTTATTTACAGCTATTAGAGAAATGGAGGTCATAGAAAATTGGTAAGGAGTGTGAAAAAACCCTGTAGTGCTTAATTTATGTGAGCACACTGTAGGCAATTAACAAGTATTGAGATTAGTAAACTTTACAATGAATTTATAATAAATATCTTAATGGACGTGGCTTCACGAACTCATGGCCAGATGTTCAAGTAAAAGTGTGAAAAACTTAAACATTTAAATGGCCATGGTATACAAGTTCATTTGCTAAATTGCTCAAGTTAGTGAAGATAAAAGCAATTTTCTGGACCAACAACTCCTATAATTATTAGAGATAAACTCAAGCTATTAATTTCATTATCTGACCACCAATTTGAAAAACCTTATACCGTCTATGTAATGATACCAATGCATGCGCAAACTTAACTCCTGGCTTGTTTGTTTCCATAGAGATTTACCACATAATAGCTGTCTAAACTAGCTAGTGTTCAAAAAGCTAATTTTTTCCTAGCTTAATTCTTTTTTTCAAATTCTGTAATGAATATTTCAGGGTAGAGGGACTAACATTGCCCAACATTTCTATAACTAAATAATATAATAAATAAATAAACAATAATATAATAAATGATGATAATTATCAATTGTAACTTATTATAATAAAACTTTTAAATAAAATTAAATTAAATAAAATAATAATAATTCTTGATTGTAAATGATAATAATTACTGTCACAAAACGGGCTAGCAAGAAGAAGTAATATCACATTAAGTCACTTCATTTTAAACTTCAAAGTGAGTAATACGAAAGAAATGGTTGTTTGAATTGTTGAGTTCATTAGCAAATCATAACAATGCACGCATATGGAGTTACAAACCATTTGAATACTATGCTTGTTTATACATTACAGTACTGAGGTATTCTAAAGAAGCTCTAGACGAAGTTTACCATGAAGAAGAAATTCATTTAACATGAATTTGAATATAATAAATACTAGCAAAATCCCTCAACAAGGTACTTATATTGATATAATATTAACTTTTGCTAAATAAGAATGCAGTAGCATACTATTCTACAACACATGGTTTCGTTATATTAGCTTCTTTCCCTTTCTCACTTCACTATATATGGAGGATTTGCTATCCGGAGCCTGTCTGTTGGAAATGATAAATAAATTGCAAGTGTGTGTTAATTGTTTGGCTATTTATACTTTGCTACTCTAGCTTATATTAGAGTTGACACTATATGTAATATATACATATATAGTGTAGAAATATTGATTTTTGATTGCATGCACAAGGATCAATACTTCATGTATTAGTTTATATTTTATGAAGAATCCACACGCTTTTTTTGGGGGGGGGGGGCTGTAAAAAAAAAAGATAAACATCGAAATATGCTAGCTACACATCCTTGAAAGTACATTATCAGTATGCACCCGTGAACACTGATTTCATACATATTAGAAGTAAGCTGTAAAAGAATATTTTTGAAAGATAGATAATCAACTAATTCTTGAATTTATTCAATGAAAGATATAAAAGTAATAGAGTGTTATAATTCTGTCCAAAGTTTTGTATTTTTTGGTATGCCTCAGCTGACAAACTGTGCTGTTAGTAAAATAATTATCCGTTTTTTTATTGTTATGTAATAAGAAGAAACTAAATTGTAGGAGGATGATTATTAGTCACTATCACATGGGCAGTCTAATGAGTGCTAGGATTTCTTGATTATAAGGTTGAGATCACTATAGTTGTAAATTTGTTGTTTACTCAAAACTTTTCGGCTGCTATTCAGCTAGCGATTATCAGTGCACAACAAAATAAGGTAACTGTTAGCAATGATGTTGTAACATCATCATTTCTACCAGTTACCTTATTTTTAACCTTATTATTTTTGTTTCACTGATGACGATTGGCCGAAACGTTTGTTTAACCGATTAGTTCCGATAGGCGCGTATACGCGACCACGAACTACAACCCGGTAGTTCCGATAGGCGCATAAACGCGGCCAGAGAAAAGCAGCTTCAGTTTGGTATTATTACAACTGTTTGGACTGAGGTAGCCTAGCCTGGAGTCTTTGTGGTTAAAGTACAACCAAGTAAGATCGATAATAGATAATAATTTGTAGTTAGCTGCTGTAGCTTTCAAGTAACTCCTTCTAGAAGGGTCGACCGCGACCGCGTCCAAAAAAGAATTCCGTTTTACGACGCCCCGCGGCAGTAATTAATTCCGGAAGTAATCGGTTAAACAACAAATTTATGACAAAAATTAAAAACTTCATAATCAAGAATTTCTACACCAAGTCAAAAAAATACTATCATGGACACTACTGGTTCAGTGTACTGCTTGTAAATCTGTGTGTGACTTCGCAGGTGTAGCGAAGGTCACACATGATTCACTAAGTTTTGCACAGCACTTATGCAACAACAATTTTATTAATGATTGTTAACATGTAAACACTATTAAATCACTTATTGACAAATTCAAAACGGAACTGTCTGTTTATTTACAGCTATTAGAAAAATATAGGACATAGAAAATTGGTAAGGAGTGTGAAAAAACCCTGTAGTGCTTAATTTATGTGAGCACACTGTAGGTAATTAACAAGTATTGAGATTAGTAAACTTTACAATAAATTTATAATAAATATCTTAATGGACGTGTCTTCATAACGAATTCATAGCCAGATGTTCAAGTAAAAGTGTGAAAAACTTAAAACATTTAAATGGCCATGATATACAGTTCATTTGCTGAATTGCTCAAGTTAGAAGCTTTTTTCTGGACCAACAACTCCTATGATTATTACAGATAAACTCAAGCTATTAATTTCATTATCCGACCACCAATTTGAAAAACCTTATACCCTCTCTGTAATGATACCAATACATGCGCAAATTTAACTCCTGGTTTGTTTGTTTGTTTCCATAGAGATTTACCACATAATTGCTGTCTAAACTAGCTAGTGTTCAAATAATTTTTTCCTAGCTTAATTCTTGATTGTAAGTGATAATAATTTCTGTCACAAAACGGGCTAGCAAGAAGAAGTAATATCACATTAAGACACTTCATTTTAAACTTCAAAGTGTGTAATAGGAAAGAAATGGTTGTTTTAATTGTTGAGTTCATTAGCAAATCATAACAATGCACGCATATGGAGTTACCAACCATTTGAATACCCTATGAGAATGATAGTCAATCTGCCAGTGGATATGCTTGTTTTTACATTACAGTACTGAGGCATTCTAAAGAAGCTCTAGACGAAGTTTACCATGAAGAAAAAATTCATTTAACATGAATTTGAATATAATATATACTAGCAAAGTCCCCACCATGTACTAATATATATTGATATATTAACTTTTGCTAAATAAGAATGCAGTAGCCTAGGTTATTCTACAACACATGGTTTCATTCTATTAGCTTCTTTCTATTGCTCTCTTTCTTCTAAAGTCATCTCAGCTTTTCCTATAACTCTCCTTTCCTCTCTTCAGCTCTTTCTTCTTGAGCCATGGATTCTTTTCTCTTCCTCTCTCCATCTCCTGCTTCTCAACATTTCTGTCCATAATTGCGGACTTGAGCATTATGCATTATGAAAGTTTGAAACTATCACTGCCCTTTCTTCTCCAACTTCATCTACTGTATGTTTTGACACTCTACCACTTCAGTTAATGACAAAGCTTTGCCAACCTAGTTCAATCAATTAATTATTCTTGAATACACACACCATTGTCATCATTATTATTCTCATTGTCATTGTAACTGGTATACAAGCATGTTATTACTAGTGGTGCGCTCGAATAGCGCAAATGCATGGCGAGCGAACAGACTCTTTTTACAGAAAAATATGACAGAAATTACATCTAACTGTAGTGCACAGTGTAACCCTTTCCATCATCAGAGAATCTAAAGTCTCTGATCCCAGACTAAACTAACAGAATTACCTGAATAAACTTCGAAAGCAGTGGCAAAGAAGCGAAACTTGACAAAGACTTCACAATTGTTTCAAGAAGAGAGTAGCTATAAACTTTTTGGTTGAAACAAAGTTGCAGCAGGATTGTCCGCGCCAGTTAATTGAAAAATACTGGAACTGTGAACGCTTTACCTATCTTACGTAATTAGAAGCGCGGGCGAAATATTTTGACGTACGTATACATACATATATATATATATATATCTGAAATCTCAATTGAACACGACTGAGAGTCAGCTTCGCTCGCTTCGCTCGCTCGCTGAATTGTTATATGGATAAGACAAGTACACATTTCTCACTTATTCAAAGATTAATCAATGAGAATTGCCAGTAAAATGTTAAGTAGCAGTTCATTTTTATCATCTTCTGAATGTTTTTTATTGCCAGTTAAAAATATTGTGTTTGGCCACACCCAATGGCCACACTTATGACAGGCTGGTTTAAAAGTGCTTCCTATGGGCCTTCCTATGGGCCTATATATATATATATATTATATATATATATATATATATATTATATATATATATATATTGCATGTGTGCATACATATATATATAATGTATCTATATACAAATAATAATAATTGGATGAGGATACAGGCATGCTACTTGTGCCATTTAACATTCTGCCTTTTGGCATTTTTGGTTGTTATGTTGTACGTAATATAGCAGAAATATTTGTCTAAATTTGTCCTGACTACCAGTAAATTGATCTATTGATTAATAGCACTTAATAGCCTCACCTGCCGGTATAAATAATACGGCTGGTTCAGAGAAAACTGAGGAACCATATTTGTTAACTGCACAAAAAGAAACTTCTACAGTCCTACAAATGTGGCTGGACAGATGCAAAGGAGTCCTGACATCATGCTGCAAGATAAAGATAGCGTTATTGTCACCAAATTGGAATGACATATAGTGTTTCTAATATACCTGGTAGAATATTTTAGGATTACTCTAAACATTCTCCAAAAAAAAAAGAAAAAAAAAGAGCAAGCTGAGTCATTAATTGAGGTTTCAATGACTTGAATTTCCAATTTTATTTGTAAAATTCTTCCTATTTGACACAACTGTGATGCTTCACTGCTTGCATTAGTTCTAAGTGTTTCCTGTTTTTTAGCTTCTTTTTTTACTTTCTTATTTACTATGGAGGATTTTTCTACTAACTTAGATGAGATAGGCTGTAATGTTTTACTGGTACAAAATTATTTATCTTGATAAATTATAAGTGTTTTAGAGACTAAATTCACACAAAAGGGAGTAACTGTTGCCCCAACCAACTTTCTAACAGAAATTAACCCCCTGTATATACTCATTATTGTGATTGGTGTTTGTTTATTTGCTGCCTCAACGGCTCAATATATTTTATTACCTGCCATATATATGTGATGTTACCAGAGTCCAGGTCATGAATTCTAAATATGAACCCATTCAAGAGGCTAGACCTGCCAGTTCTTCTGCCAGTTCTGCGTCCAGCTGCATTTCTGAGATTAATCATGTATAATCCTCCATCCGTGGACATAGAAGAGTCATTAATAAATGTGAGAGTGGGAGGAGCCAGAGGAGGAAGTGGGTTAACCGGTCTTTCGTTTAAGATTATATTTCCAGCTTCGTGACATCCTCTTTGGCGAGGTCCTCTCTGTACACAAATAACTTTATAAAAGTAAGGAAATTGGAGTTGGTCACATGAAGATTGTTCAGTTTCAAGAAACAAGGTGTCATTTTATATAACTGAATATTTTATGAATAAAGAACTTTACACAGAAGTAAATCTAACAGAACAATCCTTTTTAGGCCATGCGTAGTCTAATTATTGTACAAAAATTATGGTTTCAAGTTGACTTGATAGTAACAATCACCAACTAATTAATATGACCACTGAAATTCCAGAAACAAATATTCTTTCATTTTACAAACTATAATGACATCAGGTAATTAATTGTTTGGGTGTTAAAAGTAAATCAAATGATATTGTTCCTTTCATATCAGCCAAAAAGGATTAGTTCAAATGCATTTTAACTCGATGTAGAAACTTTTTACTTCACAAAAGTTCTTTAATTTAGTTGAAATGATCCAATCTACACATCGTTTTGTCAATGGCTAAAAAAGTTCAAAATGTACAACTAAAGGATTTTTAAATATATGTTTAATTTAAAACTCACAACCTGGACCATTGTCATCTTAAAATGATTTAATATAATAAGGTAAATAAGTTTCCCAAATATATGATTAAATTCCTCACTTGGTCGCACTGAATACTGCAATCAAGTCTTGTTGTCCAGAGATCCATAAGGTCGGGGTTAGCACAGCTGTCAGCACCATCACATTCATCAAGGCATTCTGCCAGCTATAAAAAAATATATAATATTATATGCATTAATTCTTTATATATGTTACAAACATACCTTGTATGAGATATGACACACAAAGATTGCCTAATAGTGTGTTTTATTAATTAATTAAATTTAATATAGTTATATTATATCTCAAGCTTAGGCAGAAAAAAGAAAATATTTTCAGGGAATTTTCATTTCATTATGGTGTGATCAAGATCCTTTGATTCTTTTCAAAAGTCAACTTTATATTGAAAAAGCTTTGATTGAGCATTCGTTACAATATTAGCTAAAAATTACTCCATGTCTATCATAGGATAAACGTTATATGAAGGATTCCTTAAGACTTTTTTGCTGTTATAGAGGACATTATAAAGAAACACAATCAGCTGAGTTTGCTTTTGTTCAAGGTTAACTTATCATAATGACTGTACTATTATCTTACACAGGTGTCGTGACACCTCAAGTAATCGCGTCTATCCTGCTGTAGAGATGCGAGTGTGATTAGTTCATCCATTAGCATTATTCTGCATCCTCTGGTACATTCATGAATCTGTTTAATAAAACAAAAACATACCAATGAGTAATTTTCAATGTCAGCTATTTGTTGTTGAAGGTTACATTATAAGTCAATTAGCTATATGTGACAGTACTTGGGAAAAGGGACCAATTGCGTTAAAAATTGAAAAATGAGTTAATCATGCCACTGTGTAGAGCACTTCTTATGGAGTATTTTGATACCAAGTTTATAGGCGGGCGCTGCTAGGTTCACTAAATATACGAGCGGCAATCTGACCAACTTGAGCACAGTTATTTCGAGAAAACTGCAATTAAAACTTCTGATTCAATTTTTCGCGAAGTTAACGTTGAATTCCATAATCTAACCGGAAGTCTGCGTAACGGGTTACGTAAGACTGTTACTTATGCTTGGAAAATGGTGGCAATCAGCTGAACGGCAGTAAGTTATAGTTAGGGCAGCTTACTTCATTGATGGGGAAGGCACTACTCAGTTTAGACCCTACATTGTGTAAGAGTACTAGACAGGTATGGCTTTAAATAGCACTTGATGCGTATAGACATAGTTTTGCGGACTGTTTTGTGCTTCTTCTTTTTTTTCCTGTTTCCAACAGTTTGATAGTTACAGTAAGTCATGGTAACTATAATACAGTCACTCTTTTAGAAATGATCAACTAGCTTGGTTTGTTAGTTCACTGGCTAGCTAAGTTTAGGATTATATTTGTCTTGCAACCAGCTTGTTGCCTGTTTTGGAACAAATGAACAATAGGAATCTCTTTAAATCAATGAACAAAAATGATTGACTTTTAAAATGTGTTGCCTTCTCTTGTTGCAGTGTGACAGAAGTCTTCACCATCACTGAAACCTTTGTCCAGTCAGAGACTTGCTGATTCTTCTAGTGTCTTCACAAAAATAGTCCCAGTAGTCTCCAGGTCTGCGGACTCCAACTACAAGACTCCATAAATAGCAACATCAACCTATATAGCTTGATTAATCACATTTATTATTTCTATTCTGTTGCTGTGATGCTATAACTAAAAACTTATAAAAATTTACCCACGATTATCCGAGGTAGGGGTAATTTGTTGCTAGGCAACAAATTGATTTTCTGTTGTATTTAAACTGTCTTCTGCAAGTGGGACTTACTACTACCATAGAAGTCTACATGCCTGAATTCAGAAGTAACAAGTGGCCGCTTCAAGTGAAATCACCCTCCTACTACAGCGGTAACTTCTCGGCCAGTATCACACCTAGAGTGGCGATACTTCGCCTACTACTTCTCGGACCCGTTGCCTACAATATTTTCGTTTTATTTTTTCTCCATTCAATATTGCTTTTTACTTATGGTATGTGCACGCTTTATTAGATATATATTTTTGTGAAAAAAAATTTCTTTCTAAAAATAGTAACGAACATTTTGCTGACTAGACTCTGGTTGGGCTCTGTTCCAAATTTGAAGTCATTTCCATTCCCCATTCCTAAGATAAAGTCCAACAAAGTAGTTTACAGAACAGAAATTAAAACTACGCTAACATTAATTCCATGCACCCCGCCTCAATTTTAGCCCCACCCTAGTATACGGAGGAGGTGAAATCTTTTGTTTATTGGTAACTCTTCTCCTCTGAGAAGAGCCGGGCATGAAAAAAAAAGAAGATAAACGCTGAAGTAAAGCTGGGCGGTATACCGGTATGTAGTCATAACCGGCTACGTCAAAAAATACCGTTCAATAAATAATTTGCGCAAAATACCGCACGTGCGCAAAAAAATTGCGCACGTGGCATACAGTAAAAATAAATAAATAAATATTTTAAAATGGCAGATTTGGTTTGCAAGCCGGGTGCTAAGAGTATTGTGTGGCACTATTTCGGCCTCAAGAAAGACAGTGACGGAAGCGTTGTGGACAACGGTAATTGCGTTTGTCGATCCTGTCGAAAAACAGTCACCGCTAAACACGGCAATACTTCAAACTTACTCGCTCATCTACGGGTTCACAATTCCAAGCTACATTGTGAGGTAACGACTCTGATGAAGAGCGGTAAGACCGCAAAAGGCTCTAGGACTAGTCCCTTGCCACAGCAGCCAACACTTCCAGCGAACGTAGAGACTATCCAGCCGTATGAAAAAAAAAGGGAAGCGGTGGAAAGAACTTACAGACTCAGTTACATATTTTTTAGCTAAAGATGGCCTGCCTATTTATACGGTGGAGAAGCCTGGTTTCCGTCGTTTGCTCAAGTCATTGGATTCTAGGTACAATGTACCAAGTCGGAAATACTTCTCAGAAGTTGCCCTTCCAACCCTGTACTCTGCAGAAAAAAGGAAGTTATTTGATGAACTTTCTTGCTTAACAGCTTTCTCTGCAACAACTGACCTATGGTCAAGCGTAGGTTTAAAGCCCTATATAAGTTTTACGATTCACTATATAGATGTTCATTGGAATCTCCAGAGTAAGTGTTTACAAACTCATTATTTACCTGAGGATCATACTGCCGAAATTCTCACAGAATCTCTCACCACCACTATGGATCTATGGAACTTGAAGCCAGAAAATCAAATCTGCATTACAACTGATAGTGGGAGCAACATTGTAAAGGCAATGCGAGATCTAAAGTGGCCTAGACTATCTTGTTTCGGACATAATTTGCATCTATCAATCACAAAGTCTATGGGTAAAGACTCCAGGTGTCACAGAGCTCTTGGAATTTGCCGAAAAATTGTCAGTTCTTTTCACTGCAGTTGGAAGAAGAAACGCAACTTGTCGAAGTGCTTGGTGAATATGAACATATCGGAACGTTCATTGGTTTCGGTAAGTTAACTTATTTTACAATATAAATACATAAAATACGTAACTAAACTTGGTAGACCCTGACATATTGAAACACCTCTGTACTGAGGGTAGTTCAGATGTAAGAATTGTTTTGAATCTATTGCACATATGACATGAGAGATACACATGACAGGTTTAGATAAGTGAGTCTACGGTCTACATATATAACTAGTAATTTCATGCAAATTGTGTGTGTGTGTGTGTGTGTTCAGGATTGCCCAACTAGGTGAGGGTCCATGTCCAGGATGGTTGCACGTGTTCTGGAGCAGGAGAAAGCCATCCGAGTTGTTCTAGGAGCTGACAGAAAAACCAGTCATTTAATTCCTACGTGGCAAGACATCGATGTCCTGCAATCAATTGACAGAGCACTATCTTCACTGTTGTCCTTGACAGACATTCTCTCAGGAGAGTCGTACGTCACCGTCTCTGCTGTTCTTCCCATGATTCAACTCATTGAAAGCCACATTTTGAAGGAGGATCAAGATGATACTCCACTGACCAAAGACATTAAGAGGAGCATTATTGCTGATCTAGTTAGCCGATATCCCAGTAATGGCGAAATGTTCGAGATGTTACATTTCTTGATCCTCGCTTTAAGTGCAAGCCATTCTCTGATTCTATTATTGCTTCTATCAAGGAAGCCATAATTCAAGCAAGCATATCAACCAATGTAGCAAGTTCTGTTACTCAGAGTTCTTCCGTGAGCACTTCACTTAGTGTGTCTAGTTCAGTTGCTCAAGGGCGATGTGATCAGAGCCAGCCTGGACCATCCGGTATAGAGTCAATTATTCTATTCGAGCCTCCACCTGCAAAAAGAAAAAAGAAATTGGGTACAATTTTTAAGGAGCAGGAGGAGGCTGACCATGAACCTAGTTTAGCAAGTCTTTCTCCAGAACACAAATGCAAAAATGAAATTGAGAAATACCTTGGTATTCCAATACTAGACTTCGAAGATGACCCTCTATTGTGGTGGAATGGTTCTTTTCAAAGCTTTCCTATTCTTTCTGCTCAGGCTCGTAAATATTTATGCATTTGTGCCACTAGTTCACCTTCTGAACGTGTCTTCAGTTGTTCTGGAAAAATCATCTCTCCCTTAAGAACAAGTTTGAAGCCAGACAAAGTGGATATGTTAACCTTTTTAAGCAGGAACTTGAAGTGAAACTTATTTTGTATATTGTTTGTACTACCATGTCTTCCTTCAATTATACTTACTGGTTTTGACCTGAAATAGTAGGTATCTAGTAATATTGCAATATTTTGTCCAAAATATAGTGGTATTAAATTGCTCAATACCTCCCAGCCTTATGCTGAAGCAGATATCGGCACTGCTGGAGCCAGCCGGGATGCAGCGGAGCAGCGGGGGAAGCTACTTTAGCGGGAGCCTTTGTCAGCTTCACTCTTCGCTTGAAACGCTTTTGTTCCTCCACACTGCTGGCGAAGGAGTGACAGAGAGTCGAATGTGAAACCCAGAGAGTCCAGCTTCTTAGCTTGTGTAGAAGTAAGTGTAGGCTTTCCAATGGCTTTGATCAGCGATGCTGCTCTCATGAAAATCCTCTTCTACTGTATCCTCAGCTTAGTCTGCTCATAGGGGAACCTAATGGAGAGAGCTGCCAAATGTGGTTTGATGTTTTGGTGCTTGAAGACTCTCTCTATAGCCAATACATCAGGTAGGGCCCTGTGTGTTCCTACAATTTATAAAATAACTATAATTATTAGGCTTTATATTGAATTTTAGAGGTGCCTTGCCTGCAACTTCATCTCCGGTGACTTTTTTGTGGAGTTTCTCCAAACCTAAAGGTGAGCCTTGTAAAATGACTTCCCCATCCTGCTTAATCTGCCATAAAGCAAATTAATATATAAGTGCATGTACGTAACTATCTAATTTTAGCTACAGTAGTAGTAAAGTACCTTCTTCAGCAAAGGAAGGGTATCACTGAAATGCATATTGGCTGATTGAAAGAGGGTCAGTTGCAGTTCTGCTTTCTGTTACACCTCAGCCGGAAGGATAGGGAAGTCAAACGCAAGCCCATTGTGAGCTACTAGCACTAATAGACAGAGACTGAAATTTTTTTCCATTTTTTAAAAATTTATATAATTATTTTTACCAGGATGATGAGGTCTCTAAGAATAGCGGTAGCACCACTGAGAGAGGATTCTCACGCCTTAGCATGTTATTTGTTATGCCAGTAACCTTGGAACTATATAAATTATAAATTTATCAATAACATTATTTTAATTAATAATTAGATAATTGATTTCAAATTATCATTGTATATGTAGTTGTAATTTACTGGTTAAATATTTGTACATTATTACCAGCAGATGAAATGTTTCGGCCAGTTCTCACAAGGCTTGAGAACGTAGAATCATTGAGGTTGATAGGAGGATTCATCACTTTGGCAGCGATGTCCGTGATGTGATCAACATAGATGCTCAACCCAGTTGTCTCGCAATCAAACAGAACCAGGAGGGGACGAGAATCACCAATTACAGGTGAATCATCAGGGCCAATTATTGCAGTCGGTCAACGGACAAAAGTCCTAGCATATACGCCTGTTGTCCGCCCAACTTGATGAATGGTCTCCCACAATGGTAGTCCATAACTCACAGCGCAGCAGCACCAGAAGTAGGTCCAGTTCACAACTGAAAGAACGCGCACAAAAGTAATTGCTGATGAAGCATAATATAAACGCATGCGCACGCAGTACGCTGACGTTAGCAAACAAAAACAATGGCTGCTAGAAAACGGTCTGCTGCACTGGCTTTTACCTTTGCAACGGATTCCTCCGACAGTAGCTCTATTTCTTCCTTGGGCAGCTCTTCCAACAAGCGACGGAAGTTTACGAAGGCTACATTTGATAAGTGGCAGAGGGAACACGAACGGCAACATCAGACTTTGTCCTGGCTGCGTTGTGTTCTAAGCAGGGATAAGCTACATGTGGAAATGTTATATTGTGAGGTCTGCAGAAAATATGAGGCTCGTCTGTGCTCTTTAAGAAATTTCTCCAACTCCTGGATCAAAGGTCTGCTAACCTCAAGCTTAGCAATATGTTGGACCATGCGCGGAGTAATGTGCATCTTACTGCCATGTCCAAACTGCGTGCTGATATGGCTAAAGAAAATGGTGAGTCTGCAGTACTTAGTAGCCCTCTTGGCCGTTGTGTGGCTAGCTAGGATGATATAGTATTGGGTAGGCTGAAGCTAAAGTTCAATATATGTTATATGATGGCTAAACAAAGCTTACCTTTCGCTAAATATCCACCACTGCTGGAACTTCAAGCTCATCTAGGGGCTGATTTAGGTACTGCTTATAATACTCCTGACTCAGCTAAAGTATTTACTACATATATAGCTAGAAGCCTGCGACAATCTTTCCTTAATTCTATTTCCACTTCGAATATAAATTTTTATATTTTCGTATTGATGGAACCACCGATTCTAATAATCAAGAGGATGAGCTCATAGTTATAGTGTATTGTACCAAAAATAATCAAACAGAAGAATTAAATGTCTGCACTCGCTTTATATCAGTGAGCAATCCAACAAGAGGTAATGCTGCCGGTCTTTATGAGTGTGTTCGTGAGGGTTTGAAATTCATGGGTATTGAAAGTGTGAATGTGGAATCTGTGCTTGGAGTGTCCGGTATGCCTGTTCTAGATGGTAGTGGTTCTGACGGTACAGCTGTGAATGTAGCAGACGGTGGGTTAAAGGGAATGATGCAGCGTACTTTGCCTTGGCTTCACTGGTCATGGTGCTACGCACACAGATTAGAATTAACTTGCAAGAATGCTTTTCGCAGTCCACTGTTCACTTTAATTAAAGAAATGCTATTACGGTTATATTATCTTTATGAGAATTCTCCCAAGAAGTGTCCGGAACTATACAGCATTACAGAGAACCTTAAGGAGGTGTTTGAGCTTCCTAAGGGTGGGAATCGTCCTGTTAGGAGCCAGGGCACACGGTGGATTTCCCACAAGCGAAAAGCTCTAGTTAAAAGCTTGACAACTAAATTATGACATATTTAGCTTTCAGCGATTGTTAGATCGCTATGGTATTTACATAGCCCACCTAACTTCATTGGCTAGTGATAATACTGTCAAACTTGATGATCAGGCCAAATTGAAAGGCTACCTTAGGAAATGGAAAGAGCCTAAGGTGTTGATAAGCACAGCATTGTTTATTGAAGTTCTTAAGCCGGCATCAATTCTTAGTTTGACCCTTCAGTACAATAGTATTGACATTGTGTATAGCATCCAAAGCATACTTAAAACAATAAAGTCACTGAAGTACATGTCTGACAAGGATCCCAAGGAATGGCCCGGCCCTCCTTGCAGTTGGTGCAGACCAGGATTGATGACCACAATGAATACCAAGGTGTTCCTGTGACACCAAACTTTGAAACTGTTCTTAGTGGGTGTAAAGCTGATGCACTTGCAGATTTACATACATTAGAAGAGAACATCAAAGGGCGACTTGAGTGGTCCGATTTAAGATTTCTTCGCTGTGTCTTGATTTTTTTGGACACACAATGCTGGGTCCAGAAAAATGAATCCAATGTTGCTGATCCTGAGGAGAGTGGTGAGGACAAGTCTTTGTCGTCCTTACTAGATGCTGTGGAACACATTATCTTCTTGTTTCGTGCCCCTCTTGAAGCTAAGGAAATGTGTGTTGTGTCTGTGCAAGATGAACTCGAAGATGTTGTTGATTTTGCGAGAAAGTACTTGCCACATGGTACAATGGGTTATCGAAACATCTGGTTTAAGCTACACACGTGCCCTGATTCTGAGAGATGGCCTGATATCCGTTTGTTGAGTGAGCTTCTTTTCAGCTTTCCCTTTACAACAAGTAGAGTGGAGCAAATCTTTTCTCGATTAAAGGTTGTCAAGACCAAGCTGAGGTCCAGTCTCGATACTAACACTGCAAAGTCTTTTAAATATATGTGTTGAGGGTCCATCTCTTCAGAACTTTGATGTTGATTCTGCCATCGACATTTGGTGGAAGGATTGCACTACAACTCGCAGGCCAAGTCAGAGTGAGCGGAGAGAGTATCGGCCCAGGCTATCTCCATCAGATGTTGCTGCTGCTAGTCCTGCAGATAATGAAGAGAGAGAGAGAAACGTTTATCCTTGACGACTGGGATGAGTGTTTTGACATACCATTATAACTTTGCAATTAACTCTGAGTATCTTTTTCTTTTTTTGGTGAATTTTTTTTGTGTATCATAAAAGCTTCCTGGTTAACATAACCACTACAACATTAAAAGTAACCCTGAATTTCCTTTTATTTTTTTATTTTTTTTTTGTATCATATTTTCTTTTTGGTGAACCATCAGAGTTTTTCCAAAATAAATTTGCTTTTACTACAAAAAAATTATTAAATACATTCAATACATATGTCCGACCATTGGAGACTATTGTCAGATCAAATAAGTTGTGGCCTGACAAAATGTCTGTCTAAAGGCTTGGAGTTATAATTGGCCCTGATCATCTGCTTCATCACTGCCCTCTCCTAAATTCTGCTAATGCTCATCTTCTAGGTCAGCATATATGTCGTTGTCATCGTCCTTGATATCACCCCTGCCCTCTCCGATGTATTCTCTCACGTACTTTCTCTGTCATTTCTCACAATGGTGTTATATCAAATAGTTATTTATTTATTTTCTTATTTTGTGTGTCTATAAATTATTTTTTTAATTGGTAGTTACGGCTAGAATATCATTACACTTTTTTTTATCATTTAATCATATGACTTACATATTGAACTGCTCAGGTCCTCAGTCGCAGGGATTGCAGAAGTTGACACCAAGCTGGACTCCTCAACTACAGAGGTAACACTTCCACCATCACTTCCAGCAAGCTGGGATAAATCTGTAGCTGTGAGTGTGCTCACTGTGTTCATAGCATCACCTTCAGCGTTCGTCCTTGGTGCTACAAGGTCAAGCTCAGGAGACTTCACTACTGCAATTTTATTATTTGGTGTATTATAACAAAGTATATTTTGTTGTGCCAGCATAAAATAGTTTTTTCCCTATATTGTGTTATATGTTTTGTTGAGATAAAAAGTAACAGTTGTGTGCTTGAAGTATAAAGCAGTTTCCTCCTTTTAGTGGCTTCAGCCAGTTGCAGCTTCTTTTTGGCAGATATTCTCTTGGGCATGGTTGAACAACAGCAACCACACACAGTCCAGAGACAGCAACCACACAGTGAGTAACAGTAAACCAAAACCACGCGTGGTGTAGCGTGGTTTCCAAGCAGCGGGAATACTTATAGAATATCCTTACCGTGGAAACTCTCCTCACGCGTTATCAATTCGCGAGTTACTATTCCACGAAACAGGATGCCACGGAAAAAAGTGCACGCGCGTTGCTTTGTGCGAGCACCTTTAACAACAGTTTCAGCCACTCAAATTTGGTGTCAGTGTAGCTAAAGAGTAGGAGATACCTGTTAGCCAATAAAAAGAAAACCAAAAAAAAAATTTTTTTTGGTCCGTGTTTGGGCTCTACTGTACTTTTGTGATTTTACGTAATTGGTCCCTTTTCCTAAGTACTGTCACATATTATGTAGTATATATATTATATATAAATATTATGCATACACTAATGTATTAAAAATAGATTAAGAAATGACTTATTTTAGTTCTCTTGCTTTTAACCATACTATAGTTAGATGTCTTGGTCCGATCTTATTCTTTGATAGTTTAATTTTTAATGCTGCTGTTTGCTTTCTTGTTGTTGTTGTTATTGTTGTTGTCTGCTTTTTTTTTTTCTATCTACAATGGTGGTAATGGAGTTTTCAGACTACTATTACTACTTCAACTTACTTCACACGTTGCATCCTCATTAGGAACAGCAAATGGCCAAGCTGAGTACAAACTAACGCGTGTGAAAGAGCTCTAAAATACAAATTTATGGTTTTTAAAGAATTAAATGTATAGAAACTGTAGCTACAATTGGTTAGATTATGGAAACTGATAAGATTATAAGTGATATTGGTGGATAGTTTAGTTAGAAAGTAGTTGTGAAGCTTTGTGCATGAATAAATGTTACTATATAATGTATTTCTTCATCAATTTTAAATTACATTAATATAAATTACTGACATAGGTAATAATCATTTACTTAGGCCTGTAGCCAGGAGTTTGCGCCGGGGGGTTCGTATTTCATAGAAATGCAAGAAAGCCACACCTACTTTTGTTTTCTTCGTTTATTCTTTAAAAAGGAAAAAGAAGGGGAGAAATATTATGCCAACTAATAATTTGTATGACGTTCTATTTGTTCTATTAATAAATTCATTGAACACTGCTGACTATCAGCAATAAGCGGTAAACAGCTAATGCTATATCGTTCTCGTGTAACCAAGCTTCTAACCACTACCGTGAGCTGTACACAAACAGTGAACCATTAATAGGCCTTTAGTACTATAAGTTATCTCTATAAGTATATTGCGGTACACCATAAAAAGAATAGTTGTAGCGTAGCTTGCTTAAATAAGTACATTACGCACACCATAAAAAGAATAGTTGTAGCGTAGCTTGCTTAAATAAGTATGAATAGTTGTAGCTTAGCTTGCTTTATCAGTACTATAACGAGAGCGATGTTTTGTAGTCAAGGCGCTCAATGTTTATTTGAAAGCTTGGAATCAGACTAGGCCGTCCACATATAGAGTATGGGGGATATATAGCAGAATATTCCATTGCGATTTAGACATGATCGACCAGAAGTCGACTTACCATAAGTTAAATGTGAGGTGTGGCTAAATAATTTACTTCCAGTCCCTCAAAAGGGGGGTACGACCGAACCCCCCGAACCCCCCCTGGCTACGGGTATGATTTACTGTACATAATCATATAGCTACTACAAAACAACAGACAACATTGGACATGTGTCCTACATAAATAGCTTCATTACAAGAGCACTTACACTATATTGATCTTGGCAAGTCAAGTAACATCTTCCATTAGTGAACAAGAGCTCTGTGTTTACATCTGTGGAGTTCACCTCGTACAGCGGTAGCGAGTACGGAGGTACTACGCAAGTCTGGTTTCTATGCTCGTCGCCATAATAGGAGTCATTCCTTACAATTCCTGTCTCTTGTTGAAAGGAAGGAAGTATCCTCAATATCAAGAAGAGGCTCACCACGAGCATCTTTACTAGTCTCGCGGGACAGACCCTTTACCCAATAAGAAGAGCAAGAAAGGGGTCTGGTCAAGTTCACGTATGCGTTTGGTCTCGCTGGTCCTGGAATTTCTCGTTTGGGTTTTAAGTGACAGTGACCTCACCATGTAAACAGAGACGTTCGCGCGCAAATTTAGCTTTGTTTTCTATGGAAGTGTAGGAATGAATTGCTACTTATGCCAGAAACGTCTTGCAACGGACAAAAGAAAGAGAAGAAAGCTAGTTACTGCAGAAGCTCTTTAGTGTGTCTCTAGAAAGTTTAGAAACGCGCAGTGATAGGGATGCATACTTATACAGCACTTGCGAATTTCAATTATTAATCTTAATGAGAAACTATCAGAACACAATAATGAAGTCAGAAGCATGCTATCAAAACTACAGTTTATTTCTGGAACACCAATAGAAGCACAAAGGAAAGACAGCTCCCAGATTCTAGCTGTAGTGAGCCAGCTTCCAAGCAGCTTTGTATAGCAGCCTTTCAAGTTTCTATTCTGGATAAAGATTCTGCAAGATTAACCCCTCAGTCTCAATCATCCAGTAGCTGTCAGCCAGGAGATATCATGCTTCACCAGATGTTAAGGTAATTTCAACAGGTCTGGACAATTTAATGCTCTCCTTAAACTTGCTATTATATTTTAACTACTGTGGGCTAAAAGCAGTTCAGAATGTTTGGTGTACATTTGAATTTCACTAACTATTTATTTATACATGTGGGAGTCCATGAAGTCAAACATTTTTATTATGTTAGATTGTCATTTATAAAAAAAAACTGCCTTTTCTTGTATCCATCTCATTAAATTTTGAAGTAAATATTGCCTCATGTCATATTAAAAATATTTATTATTAAATCAGGTCAATGTTTTCTATCAAACTGGAAGAAAAAAGGGTGATTAATGTGAAGACACCGACTCGCAAGTGAGGCATCCAGAGACTTGCTCGGCGAAATAACAAATCACTGGCATCAACAGTGCGGAATTCACAAAATTAGCTATGGTGAAATTAACTTGCAGAATTCGTGACGAGATGCAGAAGATGAGCTCTGACGCACATGATTTCATCCTAAGGGACAGAATAGAGGCTGTAAAGCAAAACAGTTTATCTTGAGTATTGTAAGATGATTCCAACACTCATATTCTTCTTGGAAAGTTTCATCCTAAACCTAAAAAGCAAAAAAAAAACATTCATATGCTTTGTGGCTACATTACTATTGAAGTGCAGACATCAAAGGGGATGGGTCTAGTACAACGTGCCATTTCTGTATAATGCTTTATGGAAATGGATCAACTAAACAGGTTAGTTTCTAAAAAATTTATATAGCAGGAATTGCTATTCTAGAGAAAAAAATCAGCTAACAGAGGCCCATACTTGGCCCTTTACTACATTTGTTTTTTGTTGTTTTTGTTTTTGTTTTATTAATTATTGTCATTCCTGTTTTTCAATGGTGTCTGTGCAGTAAATGAAATCAGGCATTTCATGTACTGGTGAATGCTGCAGTATATCCTAGTGCAAATTATTGATGTCTTGCTTCATTTAATTAATGTGTTGACTTTAAAGATTGAATCTTAGCTTGAATACCCTTTTCATATACACTGGCTAATGACAATGTAGGTGGACCTCATACACAACCTTGCTGTGCTGTTTGTGTATGTGTGTTTATATGTGTGTGATCTGTATGTGATGTATGTGTATAAGTATGGTGTGCATAATGTGTGGTAGGTATGTATGTATGTGTGTGTGATATCATATGTGAACCAGTAAAGTGTGGGTTACAATATGTAAAGAGGTAGAGTTTTATGATGACAGTGTTCAGATGTCCCATATTCCAAGGGAGGCCAGTTATTGTTTTTTGTTGTTATTTTGCTCATTAGTAACTGCTCCAGGAAATGTTTGGACAAACCCAATAAAGTCCCACCCCTTTCTTCCTGTGTATGAATTTAATATTCCATTGTATTGGTTTTACATTAAATTTCGGGGGAGGGGAAGGGGGAGGGTGAAGGGAGGGGACTGACTCATATTAGATTCTCTTTACTTTGTCAATTTCAGTATGATGGAGGTTCTAGGGGAGTGTGCAATTAAAGTTGTTTCAATTTTTTTTTCAATATGCTCCTGCAATTGGATTTAAAGCAGCACATGTTTTAAGCATATCTGATTTATAAGCCAACTTACTGCTGATCTTCTAATTAGCTCTGCTTTACTTTTCCTACTAGGCTTAACTAATCTGAGCTAGGGTGGCCATAAATAGGTGTGATTGTTTGTTAATAGAAAGCTTGAAAGTGCCCTTGGACTGTAAGGCAAGGGAAAGCCTTCCCTTTTGCATTCAGAGCTAATGAAGTACAAATCAGCTATGAATTGCCTGCTATAGCCCTGTTTGAATCAGAGTTACATTCAAAACTGAAACCCTAGCTTGGTATTTTAAGTTTTAATGGGCCCTTGCAAGTGATTTGTGGGTCACCTTTCTTCTGATTAGATGAAACTTATAAAAATAATACAGCATCAAAAGGTAAACTTGCTTTTTCTGTATGTGTATGTGTGTATGTATAGTTGTTTATATTTTTGGTGCTTTAAAAATAAGGTTGATTTCTTTTTAAAAGGACATTTTAACTTTGAATTGCATATTCCTGGCATGTTAAACAAATTAGTCAGTGTAAGGTTTTGTGTTCAGGTATTTGTCAAAATATCCTCATCAAAACTTCAACATTAGGAGTGTATGAGAAGAAATAGCTAATAATTTATTGTATTATTTATAATCATCTCGAACCACTCCATGTGTGCCTATCTTATCAAGGAACTTTGAACTTAGTGGAAACACTGAGTGAGGACCATGACATTGGGACTCAGATTTGGTCAGACACATCTAAAAAATAAAATCTTGATTCCTAACTCACAGGTATCCCAGTAAACCAAATTAATTATGTCCACAACAATATTTACTTCTGTGTTTTTCACCGGTGCATTCTAGTCCACAGCAGCCACTACTGTAACACCAATGACTATTTAATCCATTACCACAGTCTTCAGATGAAGATAGCAAGTATGAGTCGTTAACCTTCAGTTCATTGTCCACCTCATCCAATATCAGTGGTTGCATTAGCCCAAGTGAAGATAGTCAAAGTATACCTCTGTCTGACACCTCTGGGTCCTCAACTGTTTATGCACTGGAGCTACAGCAGTCAGCTACTGATGACCAACAAGAAGAATTCTTGGGCACTAATTATTATGGATATAAGCTAGTTGGAGACAATGTAGACAAAACAGTGAGACCATCTTTTCAACGAGATGAGCACAGAAGTATTTCTTTGCATCATTTTTATGCATATGGAGTCAAGGATAGGATTCCTAGTTTTTTTTCTGATGCAACACCAACTTCTTCCACTCCGGATCCTTACCAGCTGCTTCCATCTCCAGAAGGTATTGACTGCTTGAAAGAAGAAATGTCTATACTTCTGTCAAGATAATATATTATATATTATATTATGTTTCAATAAGATGTGAATATTAATTGAAGGATCATTGTTCAACATATGAGTGATTTCAAAGGCCAGGCTAAGCAAGTTGTTGTGCATATCCCCAACAGATATTCAAAGGAAATGGCCACAAAAAGTGAAGTGGTGAGTACTGATTCAATAAATGCATGTCTGTTTCAATCAAAAGCCATATAGTTATGGTTGTTACAATGTAAGGATATAAGCTATCATCTTGCAGATACCAGTGGGAGTTTTACTTCATAATAAAAACAAACTCGATAAAATGAGTAAAATTTTGGATCATCTCATGAAATTTGTTCCAACTTTGCCTAAAGAGGGTGAAATTAGTCCTCCAGATGCAAGCAAAGTTACTTTTGATGACACCCGGTTCTTTAAAATATTACTTGGAGGTGACCAGCTCACTGCTGCCAGGGTACGAGGAACACAGTCTCTAAGAGTAACTCAAGACAAAGCATGTGACCGTTTACAAAGTTTAATTCCAGTTGTGGAGGACTGGCATTCACGAATGGCTCTTTTAGATGTAAGTGATTTATTGCAGTTCGGTTTTTTTGTCGTTGTTAATATCATAATAATTGATTACTAATGCATTGTTCAGGTTATTTGGAAATGGCTCTTTTCACCAAAATCAGCTAAGGCGAAGTGTACCATGTACCATTTGCGAAACCTTATTCATCACACATCAGTACCCTCTGACCCAACAACTAATATGAATTCTGCAGAAGACTTTCTTTTGCTACTTTTGCATGCACATACTGTGGCTGTTGCTAACGTATTACTGTCCTGTTACCCAACTGACAATTCTGTTGAACTTGCAAGACGTATAGTAGTTAACTTTGTAATTATACCCGACTTCAAAAAATCCAAGAGACATGACTCTTAATGGCCTTAGTATATAAAGCCTGGTCCATCCGATGTGAAGATGGTGTATATTGCTATGGAATTGAGTTTCTGTCTCTTTCATTAATTTGGTTAGAGAAAGATGAGCAAAGGGAGAGTGTGGACTGTGTAAAGAGAGTATGGACTGTGTAAAGGGAGAGTATTGATTGGGTAAAGGTAGAGTATGGATTGGGTGAAGGGAGAGTGTGGACTGTGTAAAGGGAGAGTATGGATTGGGTAAAAGGAGAATATGGAAATGGTATGGTATAGTAAATTTTTCAAAATTTTAATGAACAAGTCTGATCAGAGGTTTTTTGGGGAAGCTCTCTTGTTGCCATATTTTGTGAAGTATTATGCTATTTTAACCCACATTGCTGAGGGTGTCTGTCTGTTGTTACATATAAAATCTTGTAATAGGCTGAAAGAAGTGTGACAATTAGTTAATTGTAACTTTGAGCTGACATTTTGAAGCTGATTGTATCATTGATGTGTGTTTTATACAGAATTATTTTGCTTGGGGTAAGAGATGTGTGCTGTGTGTTTACTTAGCCACAACCTTTTTCTAAACATTCTACTGTGATGCACATGCTTGTATGAGAATGTATATATGCATTTATCAATGTTTCATGCATGATTTTATGATCGTAATATTCGTAGAATTAAACATCAGCTATGCTATATTTTCCCCAAAATTCGAGGGGGGATTGGAGATCTTAGGTTTAACACCTTTCGTTCTGGATCCTGCTTAAAAGCGGGTGAAGACCGGTTGGCTTCTTCGAATTATTAAAAATAGTTACTTTATAGCTAGAACCTTCAGATTGCATACACAGGTTCCCAATGCATTGGAGAAGCATCTAAAATAGCTTTCAGCCAGGACTGCTTCGACAGTACCTCACAGCAGTTGCGTTTATTTCTTCCTCGGCAAAAAACAACATCGGTTCTCCGTCGAATTTAAAAAAAGTTACCTTCTTCACAACAGCTTCATTTATGGATCCAGTCTTCTCCAGAGCTTTGTAGAAGCAGCGTAAAATTGCTTGAGCCCAGTAGCCTTCCATAACACATTGTAACAAAGACTTCGCGGTTTGACTTACTGTCTTCTCCTTTTTTTATACAATCGCCAGTTCAACTGGGGGCCTCCCCATTACGTACAGTCTTAGGTAATGCTTATTACATCATAGGAAAAAAGTGAGAGTGTCGTGTGACCCAGGTAACTACATTTGCAAAAAAAAAATTTTTCAAAGTCATTTTGGAAAGATGGCGTCTACCAGTTACAGTGCTGTGGAAGTTTAGACTTCGTTGATGCTGACTCTAGCGACTCAAGATCAAGCGGAGAGGAGAAAGACGACATCTATGGCTATAGGAGGCCCTGTATCAGGGTTCGTGGACCAGACCCCGTCAACTCTGATACTGACAAAGGGAGTCAAGAAGATGATCGAGGTAAGCTGGTCTTTCTCTTGTCTTTCTCTTCAAAAATAGAAAGCTTCTGTTATGGAAAGGACTTATTTATAGCTACATTGAGATAGAGTAAGCTGTTTAGCTATAATATATATATTTCATTAAGTTTTGACTTTTGAAATTTGAAAGTGGTTTGTGGTTTTTTGAACAATTTCAATTTTTCAAATTTTTTTTACCACATGTGCTACTAGGACCAGATGTGAATGCAGTCACCGACCCCGATTACGCAGATGAGGCGACAGGAGCAGAGTCTTCCAGTGATGAAGGAGAGGATGCCGGACCTGAGTCTTCCAATGATGAAACAGACGAAGAAGCAGCAGGTTCCAGTGATGAAGAAGAGGAAGTGGCTCCTCCTGCTCCGAGTTCTGGACGTCCTCGCGTTCGGAGAAGGTGGGAACCGAAGAAGAAGAGTCGGGTGGATGAGGTGAGTGGAAGAAACACCCATTGATATTCCATAATATTTTGTGTGAAGGACCACAGACTTTGATATTTGTGGCTGCCCCCCCCCCCTGAACATCCCAAAAGTTGTAATATGTATTGTGACACAAACATAATATTGTTGTCGTTGTCTGTGTTTTTGTGGTGTTGTAGTGGAGCTTCACATTCAATGTATATGCGTGTGCTTGGAGTTGAAATGTTATTCTAGCGGCGCTTCCGGATCTAACCTGGGAGGGAACTCTGGATCTTTTTGGATCGGGACTACTATGCCCATGTAATTTGAATTTCATGTGTGTGTGTGTGTGTGTGTGTGTGTACACCAGTCTTATTATGTATAATAAATTATACATCTATTTTTATGATCTGTATTCACCTGTACCTTCTTTTTTCTTGTGTGTGCATTTGTGGAATGACAGAGAGCAACCGTGGACAAACAGTATGTGGCGCTTCCGGATCCAACCTCGGAGAGAACGAACTTGGGGGTCTTTTTCGGTCAGTGACATCATCCATGCTGGGTAAGTTGAATTTCATTTCAACTTACTAATATTTGGGTGTCCAGTTGGGGCACAAGAATGTCAGTGAAAAGCAATGACGGGGGGGCAATTCAGCGAGGCCAGCTGTTATGTTACAAATATCACTGTTGTCTGTGTTTTTTTGCATTGTATGGAGGTTCCGGATCAGGGATCGTTCAGTCTGTCGACACCATCCATGCCGGGTAAGTTGAATTCCTCGTGTGTGCTTGTACTGCTTTTTATTTTCAAATTACACTTTCTCACTACAACGATTGTTTCTCTCATGGACAGTGTGAAGTATACATACCAGGGGTTCATACAGTGGGAGGCTAGCCCTGGGACCCCCCCCCTAGAATTTTGGGAGTTGAATAGAAATTAAACATTTTGGAAGCATTTATTTATGTTCCTATCATAACTGAGCCATTTAGTGCTTAGGACCGAACACTGATCATCAGTGTGAAGTATAGACTCTTATGCAAAGATGTACATCAAAGTAGTGTAGGTTCCAAAAAATGGGTGTGGCGAAGTACACTCGGAGCCCCACCCCCAACCCCCCCAAACAAAAATCCTGTGTGAAACCGCATACAATACATCATAAAGTTGCAATTAGGATCATGAATAATTTGTTTGTATTACAAATATCTTTGTTGTTTGTGTTTTTGTGTTTATGAAATTGTTTTGTAGTGGAGCTCGACGTCCGATTGCATATGTTCCTTGTGGACACTCATAGATGTCTCCTACATGATCACAATCAGCACCAAACACAACAAACAACATATTTTATTGTTGAACTAATATAATAATTGGTATAAAATACATCAAACAATATTATTTCTATTATTTTATTTTTTTATTGATGGAAAAAGTGGAATTTTTTGGGGGAAAAAATTTTTTTTTGAAAGTATTAGTAGAGGGCCTAAATATTATTCAATTATTAACTATTACTCAATTTTCTCTATCAAAAAATGAGGGGAATCCTAAACTCTTGGTCTATTTAGTGATATATGGTTGCTGTGGGGTTTTCCCAGCCAGCATAGAGCTAAAACAATTAAACGGTAATGCTCTATTCCGCGGTGGAAGATTAGATCTTTCCACGCGCGTCCAAACAATTCAGGAACGAGAGGGTCAACTCTCTCAGTATGTTATAACTTAAGTTGTGCTGAAATAGCAGCTAGCATAATGGCAATTGTATGGGTGCACTATCCTATTATTTGCATAGGCTGCAATGACTAGTGGAGTGAGATGACTTGCTGGAGATGTTACTGTTGTGTATGACATCAGAGGCGAAAGAAGCGATGAAGGAATCTTATCAATGAAATATCCTTATTGGAAGTGGCAGTAGTAAAGTTACGTAAATGATTGGTTTGAGGAAACCACATCCAGGTCAATGTACAAGCTTAGGATTTTACTTTAACTTTTTCCTGCTTGTTATCTGATTAAACTTTACTTACCATGTTTCTACTGGTTTTCGTTTACCATGTTTCTGCTGGTTTTCCTTTACTATGTTTGTGCTGGTTGCCCTTTACCATGATTAAACCTCAGTGCACATGTGTGATAGGGTTATAGTAGTGTATTTGTTAGCATTCGATTTCATGAATGGCTGAGAACTAACCAAGTATGACTGACCCAGTATAAGAGAAATAAATCCCTTCAATTGACCACTTTTTCAAAGTTTGAGCTAATTTCAGAGTAAATGCGGAGAATCTTCAGCTCCCAACAAGCGCAAGCTATATGCAACGACCCTTACCTTTCAGTACATTGGTTTACGTCATACAGCAGTCACATGCGATCACTTACAATTCACATATTTTTTCTTAATCGTATGTGTCCTCGGTAGTTAAAGTATCCGAAGTTTTCTTTTCCCACTTTTCAGATTTGTTCCCTCACCATTTTTCTGCTGGTTACCCTTTACCATCCGCTGGTTTTCCTTTACCATGTTTCTGTTGGTTTCCCTTTAGCATGTGTCTGCCATTTTTCCCTTTACCATGTTTTTCTGCTGGTTTTCTTTTACCATCTTTATGTTGGTTCTGCTGGTTTCCCTTTACCATGTTTATGTTGGTTTCCCTTTAACATGTTTCTGCTATTTTTCCTTTACCATGTTTCTGCTGGTTTTCCTTTACCATGTTTCTGTTAGTTTCCCTTTAACATGTTTCTGCTATTTTTTCTTTACCATGTTTCTGCTGATTTTCCTTTACCATGTTTCTGTTGATTTCCATCTGGGCGATTACTGGTTGGGGGGGGGGGGGGGGGGGGGGAAATAACGGTGGTGGTAGGTGGTGTGACCCCTATCTATTTAAGTTACCAGTTAGCAGTTACGTAACTGGTGGCTAGGAGGTAGGTGGTGTGACCTCTACCCATGTAATTAGCAAGTGGTTATTTTTAGCCCCCCCTGAATTGCTCTAGGGATGGCCGTTGTTTTTGTTTGTGGTTGACCTGCCTGGTGTGTGTGTCACTGATAGGTTCAACTCTGGGAGTGTTTGATTCCAGTAAAGTGAAGGACTTGGGCCTTCCTACAATTGGGACAGAGCCTGGCCCAGTTAGGCCAGGAGGCCGGGAGTCATCAAGTGCTGGTTCGTCTCGTGAGGTGGCTGGGCCCAGTAGTAGCCCACAGAAGTTTCAGTTGGGTGAGACCCTTCCTGTGGTTCCGTCCAGGCTGGTACGTCGAGTGTTGCGTGGTGACTACATCGACATGGCCGAGCTATCTGAAGAACATTTAGAGTTGGAGTTGAGACGCTCCTTGGAAGGGGAGGAGAGCAAGCCGACTCCCTCGCATAAGCTGCGTCCAGTCCCTGGCCTCTTGACCTGGGTCCAGTCGTTCTGTCACTTTGCTGGCATAGTTGCAAAGGCCCACCCAGACAAGGCTGTGGACCTTTGGGCCTACTTGGCCATAATGTTGTCCGGGAAGGACCACGGGGACTGGTGGCAGACCTATGACAGCCGCTATCGCCAGCAGTGGCCTTCACTGGAAAAAGCTGAATTTGGTCGGATGGACCAGGCTTTATATACTAAGGCCATCCTGTCGGCTGGATGCCTGAAATCCACGCAACCTCCTCCCTCAGAGGGTACAAGTCTTCCTAAAGGGAAGAAGAGGAAATTAATGGTGTGTTTTGCTTGGAACGATGGGAGGGTGTGTGCTTCCATGCCATGCCGCTACCAACACGTGTGCTCTCGTTGCGGAGGAGATCATCGGAAGTCAGCATGTACTTCAGCTGCTGAGGGGCAGCCGTCACCGGCAGCTAGTCAGTGACTTCCATTGCTGAACCAAATTATCCTTCAGTTGCTATGCTGAACTGTTATATTTGCAATGTATGTCTTATTTACTCTGCTCACTGGCCAGCAGACGTGCAATGAGTTCTACACCCAGTGTTGATGGGTAGAGCCACATCCAGTGCCCTATGGTGGAGAGCGAGTGGGATCAGTGTCTATCCAATCATCCCGACAAGGCTTACTCTGCCTATTTACTCCAGGGCATTCGTGAAGGTTTCCGCATTGGTTATTGCTATGGCATGTCGACTTGCAGAAGTGCAGTGACCAACATGCAGTCAGCCACTGTGCGCCCTGAAGTCATTAGTTCATTACTGGAGGCGGAGCTTCATGCTGGCAGAGTGTTTGGCCCAGTCGATCTGGAGGTCGCCAACACAGTGCAAGTGAATAGGTTCGGTTTGGTTCCCAAGGGACACCAGCCTGGCAAATGGAGGCTTATTGTTGACCTGTCCTCACCAAAAGGAGGCAGTGTGAACGATGGGATTGAGCCGAGCCTGTGTAGCCTTCATTACACATCTGTGGATGAGGCTTGTGTGAAGGTTACAGCGAAAGGTCAAGGGGCCATGTTGGCCAAATTTGATGTTGAAGGAGCATTTAGAACTGTCCCGGTTCATCCGGATGACAGGTGGCTATTGGGAATGCAATGGGATGGTCACATCTATGTGGACAAGGTCCTACCGTTTGGACTCAGGTCAGCGCCTAAGCTATAGCAGATGCGTTGTTATGGATCTTGGAAAGATCTGATGAGGTCGAGGCGATCCATTACTTGGATGACTTCCTTCTTTTTGGTGCACCTGATTCCAGACAATGTGAACAGGCCTTAACTAAAGCTCTGTCTCGCTGCCAGGCCCTGGGTGTGCCTGTGGATTCCAGGAAGACAGAGGGACCCAGCACTGTTCTCACTTTTCTGGGAGTTGAGCTGGATTCCAATACTATGACTGTGCGGCTTCCCGCTCCTAAGTTGGATCGGCTCAGGCGGGAGATTCTCCAGTGGGAGGGTCGCAAATCTTGTACAAAGCGGGAGCTCCTGTCTATAATTGGGTTGCTCCAGCATGCTTGTTCCGTAATCAAGCCAGGGAGGTCTTTTCTGCGGCGGATGATCGAACTTTCAAAATGTGTTCACGAGCTGCATTATCGAGTGCGTTTGAATGCTGGCTTCCGCTCTGACCTTAGATGGTGGAGTTGTTTTCTGCCAATTTGGAATGGTGCGTGTCCTATGTCCAGCCTCGGACACCAAAAACCCCAGGTGACACTCACCTCAGATGCCTCTGGGTCTTGGGGTTGTGGGGCATTCACGTCTAATGGCGAGTGGTTTCAGCTGCAGTGGCCAGGTAGTTGGGACGGGATCCACGTCACGGCCAAAGAGTTACTTCCCATAGTTGTGGGAGAAGCTGTATGGGGCAGTGTGTGGGAAGGTAGCACTGTGCTGTGCCTTTGTGACAATGCCGCAGTCGTGGCCATTGTTAACTCTGGCAGGAGTAAATGGACAGAGCGATGCATCTTATGCGATGCTTGTCGTTCTTCTTGGCCAGGTGGGGGATATCCTTAGTTTGCAGACATATCCCAGGCTCACTGAATGGGGCAGCCGATGCTTTATCTCGAAAAGCTTTTCCATCTTTCCAGAGGCTCGTCCCAGGCGCCAGCATGACGCCTAATGTGATTCCCAACAATCTCCTACAGTGCCTAGTTCTGGGAACGCCAGACCGGACCAAGGTCGACTGGTTTGCCTCTTTCGGTCACTCTTTATAGAGGGCCTGGCCCCATCAACAATTAAAGCTTATGCCTGTGGTCAACGCTACTTGAAATTCTGTTCCCTAGCTGGATTGGTAGCCGTGCCAGCCAGGGAGGCAGTTTTGTGCAAGTTTGTGGCACAAATGGCTAGTGAGGGGTTACGGTATCGAACCATTAAATCATACATGGCGGGAGTTCGTCACTTACATATAGAAGAGGGCTTAGGGGACCCTTTTTTGCCATCACTACCTCGACTGCATTATGTTCTCAGAGGAGTGAAATGGTCCCAGGGTGGAGATGGTGCCTCGGGTCGGGAGCGTCTTCCAATCACCCCACACCTATTGCATCAAATCAAAGTAGCTTGGAATAGTTGGGCAGCCGATCCTGATTGTATAATGTTATGGGAAGCTTGCTGCTTGGCATTTTTTGGGTTCATGAAGGCTGGTGAGTTAACAGTGCCAAATGACTCCAGTTTTGATCCTACTGTCCACCTGGCATGGGGTGATGTGGGAGTAGATGATCCAGCCTCCCCAACAGTGCTCAGCGTCAAGGTGAAGGCATCGAAGACCGATCCGTTTCGCTAGGAGATCACTTTGTTCATTGGGAGAGTCTCCTCAGATCTCTGTCCAGTGTCGGCTATGCTCGCCTACTTGCTAGTGCGAGGCAGTCATGCTGGCCCCCTGTTTGCATACTGTGATGGCCGGCCATTAACTCGCCAGAGATTTGTTGCAGCTGTGCGTCAGGCTTTAGAGTCTGCTGGAGTCCAGGCTGCTAGCTATGCCGGTCATAGTTTCCGGATAGGGGCGGCCACGACAGCTGCGCTGCCCGTGGAATGGAAGACTCTACTATCAAGACTCTAGGCCGTTGGAAGAGCCTGGCGTACTTAGAATATGTGCGGATTCCTCGGCAGCAGTTAGCTACATACTCAGCCATGTTGTGTTAATGGTTATAATTTGTTTTGTTCCTGTTTTTCTCGTTTGTATCACTGTTGTCACCTTCATTTGTTGTGTGACTTTGCTATCTACATCCCTAATGCATCATGAATATTGTTGTCATTTGGGTCTTGGGTTGGTAGTTCGGCTAGGTCTGGGCGGCCGGAGGCCCTCCCCTTGCCCCTCCAGCTGTGACTGGCCCGGGGGCTTGGTCGTACCTCCTGTGGCGGAATTAAATGGGGCATCTGCCCCGCCCCATATAATTGCCCCAAGCCAGCGCAGGTTGGCCCGCGGGTGGGGCTTCTGGCGACCACCTTGGCCAAACCACTCAGCAAGATAGCTGCGGAATTAGATAGGGAGGAATTAAATAAGAAATAAATAGACATAGAGGGAATAAATAAGGAATTAGGGGGAGGGTTAGAGAGGAAGAAATTAGTTAATAAGGGTAGAGTCAGTGTGGCACCGAGCTGCCAGCATGGACGGGGCCGTGTTGGAGGGCGAAGTGACGTTGGAGTAGGATGGAGCCGCAGGATTAATGGCCATTTAACTGCAAGTTAGGTGGGGTTAATGCCAGGTGGGAACTCCTACGACTTAGATATGGGGACACCTGGGTAGGTGGGAAAGGGGGCGCGCTACAAGGCATCACGTGAGGTTGAGCGGGAAAAAAGCAGGTTGAATTGCCTCGTGGTCAGTCTACCCTACCTGGAGCAAGCAACACAAGTGGCGTAAATTGTAGAGTTTGCTAAATCCCACCCACCCACACCTTACCATGAACTATTGGGGAGGGTTTAATTATATTTTAGGTGTATTTTTATTTTTTTATTAGCCAGCACAGGTTGGCCCGGGGGTGGGGCTTCCGGCGACCACCTTGGCCAAACCACTCAGCAAGATAGCTGCGGAATTAGATAGGGAGGAATTGACTAAGAAATAGATGGACATAGAGGGAATAAACAAGGAATTAGGGGGAGGGTTAGAGAGGAAGAAATTAGTTAATAAGGGTAGAGTCAGTGTGGCACTGAGCTGCCAGCATAGACGGGGCCATGTTGGAGGGCGAGGTGACGTTGGAGTAGGATGGAGCCGCAGAATTAATCCCGGCATAAGATCCCGTCCGTATACTGGGGCGGGGCTCAAATTGGGGCAGCTCCATGTTCTAAATTTTAGCGCAGTTGTATTTTTAATTCTGGAACTATTTTCATCTATTTCTGAATAATGGAGAATAGGACAGGCTTCAAATTTGGAATAGAGATAAAGACATGTCAAGTCAGCAAAATATTCGTTTTAATTTATTTTTTACTAAACATTCAAGATATAACAGCTCTAATAACACAAGACCATAGCAGTAAGTACAAAAAAATATTGAATAACAAAAAATCAAAACAAAGAATCTAAGGACGATGGCCTCAACTAGAAGCGCTACACGAGATATTAGATCAGAGGTGCTGTACGCACGGATGAGAAACCCGGTTTATGTCTGAACATTACGGGAATTATGAAATCTGGCTCTATCCTACTTAGAATAGATGTAGGATAGATATATTTCCTACAGTGTGGGACATGCTGGGTATTTCAGATTTGGCCTGTGCTCAGTATGGGGTCCAGAAAACTGTTTGGGTAACAGTTGGCATTGAAAGTCTTCTCTAAATGCTATATTTCTTGGTCAACGTTGTTGGAATCACACACCTGGATGGCTGTGTGTTTGTGGCACTTGACCACACCTGCTAATATCTCTAGATGACGGTGCAAGTTGAAATGTAGATATTTATCACTATGATGACTTTTCAAAATGCAAACAGTAAATAACTGTAGGTCGTCCTACTCTTTTAATCAGTTTAATAAAAGAATGAAATACTGTTGTTATTATGTTCTTTTATTCTTTATATCTACACTTCAACTCGCACCATCATCCAAAGACCAGGGTTTTTGGAGGTCTTTGAATTTTGTAAAGTAAGATTGCAGGGGCAATTAACTTGTCCACAGTATACATGATGTAGTCTGCTTCTTTTTTCTTTAAGATTTCACTATAATATGTAAATTATTCATTGGCTAACAAAATGAGAGGTTAATTTGCTGATATTCCTAACATACATTAATTTTAAAACTCCTAACACTAGAGCACTTAATTAGAAATTAACTTAAACGATGCACTTTTTAAATAGTGTAAAGCTATAGAGTACAAATAATCACAACAATTTAATTGTTTATTGGTAGTTATGTGAAAAATGTAATGCTGCAGCTTGTAAACAAGTCATAGTTAGTTTGCATTACAACATTCATTTTTCTACACGATAATACCCATTATTGATCAGTTCCACTTTGATTGTATACGGTTATATGAACTACATATAGCTATAAAGAATTGTGATTATTTCAACTAATTTTATTAAAATAATTAAATTATTATACAATCAGCACATTTAAAGGTTCTTTTTTTTTTAACAAACATGTCGAACTTCTAAACGATAAACATCAGCTGCTACATAGCTAAAATATGCTTGTAATGTTCTAACACTATGCAAAAAGTCAAAAAAGAGTACATTATTTTATCTAATAGGTTACTGAGAGTTGTTAAGCTGTTCTTTATTTCTTAGAGAGTGGAACACTCTGTGAATCTTCATCAAACATAGCATTTCTCATTTCTAATAGTGTAGAAGGGTCTTGGACATATCTCTCATCATCGTTTTTCCCCAAGTCTTGGTCAAGACCAGACTTCCTTCTCTCTTCTTCATTCTGTTTCTTTTTAAAGCCCACCATGCTACTGGGACGCCCATTTTGTCTCTGATTCAAATTCTGAGGTTGGCTAACCAAAGCCTTATCCATTGAAGGAGTGGGAGAAACATTTTTCTGGAAATGGCTGATTCTTGGGCTAGCCTGAGGGGATGGGCTTGTTTTGCTGATAGTGATACCTTCGAACGATCCATTTGGGGACACTTTCTTACTTTTCCTTTTGTAACTCAACGACGGTTGAAGACGGTTTCTAGAGGGAGGAATGTCTGTTTCATTCTCTGTCTTGTAGTATGATTTATTGGGGTCGATACATAAGTCAACATAAGCATCTTCTCCTTTTGAAGCCAAGATGTTATTAAACTTTATCTTCAAAGTTTGGAAAGAAGGTCTCTGATTAGGTTTCTCTTGCCAACATGACAGCATTATGTCATATCTGTAAAAATGAAGACATAATACAAGTATAACTCATTGTGCAATGGACGGTAGAAATGGTGGTTGTATTTTTCTATTGTGCCATAATACTACTGTATGCACAATTACTTAAATTCCCTCTTCCCTACCCTGCACTAAAAATCTGATAATAGGGAATAGTAAGTAATGCATGGGAATACTAATTGATTGCCTCAAACATTCTCTACTTACATTGCGGTGGAACATCTGTCTGGTTTCTCCATTCTGTGACCTCTCTTCAGCAATGGCAGTAGTTCAGGATTGCTCACTCCAGGATATGGAACTCCACCTGAAAAAACAACAACAACAATTTAATGAATTGAAAGCATTTGTAAGAGAATATATTTCTCACCAATTGTCTCTATTTCCCAGAGTGTTATTCCATAAGACCACACGTCTGAAGCTGAAGTAAACTCTCGGGCAATTATAGACTCTATCGCCATCCACTTGTATGGGACACGCCCCTTACTCTTCTGCACGTAAATGTCTTCAGTTTCTCTGGACATTCCAAAGTCAGTTATCTTGAGTGCCTTGTCAGCATCTACCAGGACATTGCGACAGGCCAGGTCTCTGTGGACAATCCCAATGCTAGAGAGATAAGCCATGCCTGCTGCTATCTGGTAGGAGAAAGATGGGAGGTCAGAAGGTGTGAGCTGTCCTAATTCCAGATATGGATCTTCTGTTTTATCACCATTTCCTGACAAATACTGCAAGAATGATACGTTTATATATGTAACATTGGGAGCAGTTTAAACTCAAGAGGCATAATTACGGATTTCTAAAGGAAATACAGTCGAAACTGGAAAGAGCAAGCAACCTGGAGAGAATTCATGAATCTAATTTACACGTAAGTTTACTGATAACATAATGTGATTGAGAGGGACAATTTAAATGTGTCAATTAGTTCTCGTATAACTACAAATCTTATCTGTTAATTTTGACTTAATTTGTGAGAAATAATATATTCCATCACAACAATCTCTTAATGCATGATTATGAAAAGTTTAATGCCTTATGATGACCACAATTCATCCCAAAATGAAAAACTTGTGGAATAATTTCCCATTGTAGCATCAAACTCTTATGTTTTGAGATGTGTTTCATTGTCATGCATGTGAGTGTCATGTGACTGGTCATTAGGTACTCTTCCTCGTATTATCCTGCTCAGATTAACTATCTGGGTGTGGGTCACTGTGGAGGTCGATAAATAATTTTTCTCAAGGATCTTTGAACCCAAGTTACTCTATACTTAATCCAAATCTTGATTTTCAAATAAGCAGAGCAATAGAGACACTATCAGGGGATGCATAGTTACGAATCAGGAATATTTGCTTCTTTATATAAGTGTGTGGATGTACATATGTCATTTTGTACATGTCTTTGTGTTAGCTGGGAGGTGCTGAAGCAGTGAAGAACTATTTCAGAATTCACATTATTAAACTCAGTACAAGAAAAAATACAAGCACATATTTCTCACCTGACATGTACATGACTTTAGTGCACATTGAAAAATGTGCCTAATGATATCTACAAATAAGACCATCCTCTTATCTGGTGACTGTGTTTCCAGCTTTGGTTAGGTTTTGGCATCAGTTCTACTTTTGTTGGTACAGGTGGAATATGCTGGCTTAAGATGAGCAAGTTATTGTGTAATATAAGTGTGTAATTCGGGTGATGTATCCACTGAATTTTTCACAAGCCTGAGGATATGATTTATGTAAAAATTAGCCTATATTTGCTGCTGGCATAACATGATCAGTCTATCGCAGACTGTGTCATTGTGTATGACTAGCTGCTGTTACTCTTTTATTTCATCTTCTTACCAGATCTATAATTTTTGCTGTTATGGCTTTCACAAATTACAGTTTTAGATTTAAATTCAAGTGCTAAGCACTACACTTGGGCTCAAGAAACTAGAGGTAAGAAACTAAATATGGTAAAGTGCATATCTCAAAGCTATATATTTTATTTACTCTATAAGTTTATGGATAAAAAGTGAACTTTTTTGAGAACGTAGTATTAAGTAAATCTTTAAAATATAGCTGGACTATCTCAACTGCAATTTTGTTGAAGTACACCACTAATCTAATAATTTAAGAGAATTTACAGGATAAGATAATAATGGTATTTCTCTCCCAGATTAAATATTTGAATGACGAATGATAATAATTCTGTACTCATTAGCTGGTTCTTAATATTAAAGTAATTTATTATCAATTTAACATTTTGTTATCTCTTATTAAATAAACAAAGCATATCCATAAATTTATTAGTTGAGCATAGTAATTGCTCATGCAAAAACAATACCATACTTACAATTGATCTGGTACTTCTTAAATAGGAAAGAAGGTCACCATATTGGATGAATTCTGTGATCAGGCTGAGAGGCTCTTGCGTGGTGACACAACCAAGCATAGCAACCAGGTGAGGGTTGCGACCCTCAGACACTTTCTTCATCATTTCAATCTCTGATATAAAATCTTGCCTCTCACTTCCTTTAGCAGTGTCTGCACCAGCACAATTATTATACAAACATGTGTATTAAGCTTATAGATTGTCTTAAGGTGCATGCGTTAAAGGAATATTTGGTTGTAAACCGTTTGTTATCATCTCAATGAGTTTAATTTAAACTACCTTTTAAAAGTTTGATGGCTATGGAAAGATGAAGTGCATTTCTAAATTCTGGTTTAACTTTTCCATTTGTTAAAGGTCCTTTCAGGAATCCTCTGTAAACCTCTCCAAAGGCTCCTTCTCCAAGTTTGCCTTCATGTTCCACAGTGATTTCAGACGGGGCAATTTCCCACTCATCACTGATGGTGTTCTCGATGGAGTCCATTTCCAAGAATGGAGGATTGTCCTTGGGAGCATAACTTATAGAGAGCATTGGCGTGTAGTTTGGTGCAGTCTGAAAGTAATTAACAATTTATAAATAGTCAAAAAATCCAGAAAAAATAAATTTAGTTATTCCTCATAATTATATAACAGTTATACGCAATGAATATATAATTATACAGTACATACCTCAGTCATTTTCATTAATTTCTTTCTCCTCCTCTTGACCACAATAAAGTAAGTAATGCAGATGTAGCAGATACAAGTAATCACTGTAGCAATGATAAGAATTATAACTGAGATGGCTGAAATCTCTGTAGTGCTCAAACTAGCAACTCCTCGATCTTGTTCTATATTGCTAAAAGGTGATTGGGAGCTCATCATTAAACTAGTAATTGGAGGGTCTGTGACAATTTCCTCTGCTGTAATACCTGAAAGAAAAATAAATATTAGAATATCATATTGATGATGATTATTTACAGATATTTATAGTGTTCAGAGTGATTCCACACATTTTAAGTTTAGTTATTTACAGTAAATAAAACCTTGAAAGATTAAAACTTAAATACTAGTGGTGTGCTTGAGCACAAATGGCGAGCGAGCCTCCCCCATGAGGTTATACAAAACTACAGTGTGATTAATTATGCTCCAACTACTATAAAACGTAGTTTTAATTTACATAATGGTAAAGGGTTTCCAATGCCATATTAGCCACTCGCCCAAACCATCTGACTTAAACAAAACAATAATAGCAGGAAGAAGACATGCTTATAGCTGTAGTAGCTGGGAAAGTGGTGTAATGGCAGATGAGAATATTTAGCTATATTTGTTAGTTAAACATTCGTATTGTTAAGCAAAGCAGTAGTGATTGTGCACAACACTTTCACACACACTATTCACTAGACATACCAGCACAAGCTTCGTGAGAAGACTATTTGTGGGGCCAGGCAGAAGCAGAGTGAAAGACAAGAAGAGAAAGAAGAAGGAAGAGAAGCCAGAAGAAGAATAAAGTCAATTATGTGTTGAACCTTTGTGTGTGTGTGTCATTAAATATTAGTATTTAGTTTATTAACATTGTGGCGTGCGTGGTATAGAATAGCTAGTGTCGTGTGCAATCGTTATATTATTTCCTGTATCATTGCGTGCGTAGGCGGGTCCATTGAACTATAATACCTGCCTGCACTTCTGTTTGTGTTTCAGTTCTATCCTTCCACCTCAGTAATTAGTTTAAGACCTAATCCACTGTGTTGGCCACTGCGCAGCGAAGGTTTACTACCCTTCCTCCTGCCCCGTGCGCGGATCTGAATTCTGGTGGCAGCGACTTATTTGATTCCCCATACTATTAGACAATTGATTTTCAAGTAAGTAATAACACTGTAGTGTAGGGTGTATAAATATGACAAATAGTGCATTAACTAACCACTACCACTCACTAAAAACGATTTTATTTAGTGGATAGTATGGGATGGAGTTGCCCTCCAAGCCAACACAAAAGAGTGTACAAAATGACATACGTATGTCCACATACTTATATAAACAAACAAATATCCCAGATTCTTAATTGTGCAACCTCTGATAGTGTCTCTATCACTCCGCTCGTTTTCCATTAGTTAACTTTTTCTTTCAGCAAACTGAAATATTATAAGCAATAAACACACAAGAAAAAGAATGATATGTGCATATTGTGCAGTTAACGTTCAATCTTTTACTTTGTAAACTGAAAAATAATGAGCAAATAAACCAAAGTATATTATAAACCGATAGTTTCAGTGCGAAATTCCTATTCGAGCACTTGATTAACTTTTTAGCATAAAGCCAAACTATGCCGCATTGCTTACATGATTATGACTTGCAAATTGGAGGAATTACCCACAAAAAGTAATATTTATGTGGAGCTGAAAGATTCATGTTTTTTCAACATCAGCCCGAAATTAAAAAAATGTAGCACAATAAAAGATCTTTAAATCATTGTTAAGAGTAAGTTCGTAATTAAAAGGTTAATTGTCAGTAACTGGACGAACAGACAAAATGACTATTATAACCCTATCACAGATGCTCATTGAGGGTTAAGGGTAAATAATATTAGAATGAAATCGCTTACTTTGTGGAGATATATCAATTCGATGTGCTTCTGACCAATTCCCCAGTCTGTACGAGTTACTAGGACGTATCTGAGCACATGTTTATATCAGTTGACTCTATAAAATACAGGCTAAATTAACTTACTTGAAGATACAAAAAGGTTTGGTGAGTGTCATAAGTGAACTCACTCACAATTGATGTTTGGTTTTTCTATACAAACATTAAAATAATTTTAAAAAATACATAAAATTCAATTGGTAGTTCTGTTATACACATTACTTTCTCAGCCAATTTGTGTTGTTTGACTTTGAGATACCTAATGTTATATGCAAATACCTTAGCCTTTGTTCTTATATTTCGCCATTATAAAATGTTCTTAAAGATTGCCAGTGCATTTGTAGAAAAGGTACATGTAAGCCTAGGGTACATATATACCTATGGCAAATGGAATATAAAGGCATATATATTGCAAAGTGATTATTGTGTGTGCATTACTTCTTTCGCTGAATTAATAGGCATAGCTAAGTCATTTGAACGGACAAGCATATATTTTATTTTACATATAAATTATCATCATTGAATGTAGAATATGATCATGTTATCTATAGCTCACTTGTTATAATGATATTCCCTTACCCTCCCCCCCTTTCCCATAGGAGCCCATACAATTAAGCAAACACCTCAGAGAAAATATTTTAATTTGTCTCAAAATGTATCAATTACTTTAACATAGCTACTTACTGGTATAACTTTACATTGATTCTGATTAATGGAATTATCATCACTTGTTTGTTGCATCCGAAATAGGCACATCAAATAGTTAGAAAGTAACCCATTGGGATTGGCAGGTGGTATCCAAGTGGCATTAATTAGAACTGTGTTGTTGATGGCCAAAGTGGCATCATTCAATGTGAAGTTAAGGACAGAAGATGGAGGATCTGACCTGGCATTTATATAGCGAGCATATGTACTCATGGGGGGATCGATTATTAATGCTTCAATATTCCATTGAATGGCGAGCTATAATATTGGAGGAAAATAACATTATTATGTTATTGAAGTCTATAGCTAAATTTACCAAAAGTAAATGGCATTTAAGCTAATTCAAGAATCAGTATGGCACGTAAATGTACAAAATACAATGATTTATTAGTTATAGCTAAACTCAAAGCATACAACTGATAGCTATTATGATGGATTAAATGTGTGGAAATGATAGCTTACATCAAATTTGAAGTAGAGGTTGTCTTCAGTTCTGGGCCTGTGAAATGTGGTGTACTCGGCATCCGTTAAGTTATATTGGAGGAGTCCTCTCTTTCGAATATGGATTACATTGATCAAATATATGTATATATATATATATATATATATATATATATATATATATATATTCCACACTAGATATCTTCACAATGATATTATTAGGTAAGTCACCCGTGAAATCTCATGATATCACAAAGTGTTATCTCATGGCTGTATTGTGCAAGCTCATTACCAGAGCAGTTATAGCAACTGGGACTGGCTTACAAGTTTTCTGGGTTTTACAGCTACCTTTACTCTGGTGGAGCCTACCCAGCCAGGTTAGAGCAGCAGCTGCTATAATATCATATGTGGGGAGCCCCTAGTGAGTTTTCCCAACTTTAGTGGTATAGTAATAGGCCTCTAGCTCCCTCTGGTGTAGTCTACTTAACCTGGTCAGAGCTGCTGCTATAATATCAGCTGGGGGTGTGGGAAGCCCCTTAAACCAACTTTACCCAGTGAGTTACCAGTCCTAGTACAAACTACAGTAGTGAAGGTATCTAGTGTGGAATAAACCACTTATTACACTCAGCAGAGTGATATGGCTAGATATTTCACTCTCAGGCTTTATTTCACTCGCCTCTGGCTCGTGAAAATAAATTAGCCTGCTCATGAAATATTTCACCATATCACAGTCTGACTCATGTTATAAGTACTACATATATATATATATATATATATATATATATATATACATAATGTATAAAACTTACTTGAAAGTTATAGTTTAACAGTGGTGGATCGGGATTCTGTGCTATATGATGTCTCTTACTAGCAAAGATTAGTCGAGAAATTTGAAATCTGCTAATGATGTTACTGTCGGCTAAGTTTAGAGCTGCTATTGTTATTACAAAATCAAATTGGAAATATGGATTTCCAAAAATGTTGAAATGTAATTCTCTTCGACAGTTAAATGATATAATATCATTCAGGTAATCTATAGAAATAAGTATTATGAATTATTTTGAGAACATATTTATGATAAAAATTTTCATATAATGCTTATAACTATACAGCATTTGGTTCGACAAAATCATTGGTTGTGTAAATAGGACATCTATCTATATAGTAATACTCTTGTGTGTCAGTAACGACGATGACCGACGGTATGTGTATTCATGAACTCAAACAGTTTGGTAAAGCATCATTTTTACATGCACGAATTGGTAAAGCATCGTCTTTACATGAATTGGTAAAGCGTCTTCACATTCAGTAGAAGTGATCAGTTGTAACTATAAAGTGGGTGTAATAGTAGATGAGTGAAGGCGGTAGTCTGGCATAGTCAGACCCTTTACTGAACTGCTACGCTAGGAATGGGTCTGGGGACATGACCATGCCAAATTTATTCTGCTTCACATGTATTGCGGCGGTCAATTACCATTAGCAAATTACCTGGAATAGCCCTCCTCAACCACTAATAGAAATTCCTATACATGACATCAATGCTAGGTGTTTAGCAATCATGGCTAATTTGCGATAGAATTTCAGGTATAAATGAGGTGGGACCACTTTCACATTCCTCTAGAACAAATTTGGCAAGGTCAAGTCCCTAGACCTTCCGAGTGCTTTGCGTGCTACATGAGTCTGGCTCTGCCAGACTCCGAAGACAACATATGTTTCAAAAAGAAGGTGGAAGTAAGAAAAGGCAAGAGTACGAAAGAGAAGGCAAAAGGTGATTAACTATAAAAACCTGTTGGAATTGATGTGGTAAGGCAGCATAGGTTTAAAAGGGAACGGAAGAGAAGGAAAATAGGTGCCATATTAGCTAATTGTGAATCAATAGTAAAGGCCGCTTTGGTTTCAAAATGGAAGGTGAAAGTACGTAAAGAAGGTAACAGTTACGCAAAGCTCAAGTCCACTATCATGATAATAGGACAGAAAGAGGTAGAAAGGGCTGAAAAGGAAAGGTGGGGTATAAGTAAAGAGAGATTGTTCAGAAAAAAGAGAGCAGGAGAGGGAAACTTATGTGGCGTTAACCAATGGTAGAGAATGATAACTGAGCAAGATAACTTATGCTACTGTATTCTTACTTTGCAACAGGTCAAGCGCCACTGGGTGGCAGGATATTTGCTAGTAAAATGGATAAAACAGCATTTTGTTGTATATACACATATCATCTTATTGCTGCTGAATGCAAATACAATGGAATTGTTGAAATTCCTTCTATAGCTAGTGAAGTTTGCATCATTGAAGCAATCTATTTATTTATTTGAGAGTATCTATTCAAACTGAGTTGAAATATTTCATGCATAATTTGGTGTGTGGGCCATCCTAAATAGATGCACAAGAGTTGCAAATTGATTGTAATTGTAATGTAATGTGTTCTTTGTTTTGCATTTGTTTTATGTTCTTCCCCATAGTCTTCAGTCTGTGTTGTGTGGAACGTGTGTGTGCAATGTTAGAGTTCCATGTGCTCACCCACTGGGCATGTTTATACTAGTTATTCTATTTGTCTCCCACCAGGCTTGCCTATATACAGGCCTTGAGCAAGTCCACTTTTCAGTCACTACTCAGTTTGTGCAGAACTGCGCCATTCTAACTGGTTATCTGGTTATTTAAGTTATATAACCGGATAATCAGTTACATAACCATCTTGCGGTCACGCATCTGTACGGAACATATATAGATTAATCATTGAATACCGCAGAATATCATGAGTCTTTTGGCTAGCGTTGACATGAGTGCTACAGGCACGAGTGTAAATGCTACCAACAGACGAGTGTTCCTGCGGTATCAAATGATTAATCAATTTATTGTGTACTAATCATGTGCAAATGGCATAGAAACTGAGTGGCTAATGTAATGGATGCGGCCAAGAAGTCTTTCGATTTTATTTTTTCTGATTAAGTTATTGATAATATTTTCTCTAATATTTGAGGTGGAGCAGAAGGGGATGTGAAAGCCAACATCTACCATTGAGTGTGAATAATCAGTTAGTCTTGATGATGAGGAATTATGGAAATTTTTAGAAGAGCTAAATTAACTGTACTCTAAAGAAAACATTATCGGACTTGAGAATGTGGTATCGTGGTTGCAAAGGGATAAATAAAATAAAAATTGAGAATATTCCACCCAAAGAATTATGTAGACTTCTAGGTCATTGGTATTGTAAGATGTGGAGTGCAAGTGGTAGTCTGTATGAACCGAGCACTCTTACTTCCATTCAAAGACGTTTGGATAGACATCTGACAAAAGTTCTTACAACCATATTGCATCAAAAGAGATTCTGAGTTTAGCTCATCTCAACAACTACTCATAGTTAGTAATAAAAAGTCTGCATTCATATGAAGCTATTGTATTTAACCAAATTAAAGTAATTAGCACAGAATGGTATTATGGAATTAGATGACCCTAAGGGGGTGCAATAAGCATAAAAATAAAGCTTAGGGGAACGTAATAACCCAACGCAATAACTCCGGACTTCCCCTTTACTACGGAATATTGCGGGCGTACGATACTTCCAATTCAATACATTTTCTATGTAAAGGTACTCAATTGGCTGATTCAGTACACAATAAAATTAATTATTCTTCTAAGCAACCTTTCCACCCTAACTCAGAGATTAGGTAGAGGGACTAGTTAAAGTATCAGGAACAAATCAGTGGCAACTCAAGAGTAGTAGTAACTCTGGTGGTAGTGTACCAAACCCTCCAAAGTCCAGGAGCTTGTGCGATAGAGGGAAGTTTCCTGGGCTGACATTGTGATATTGAGGGTGGGCATTTAGAGGGACCGACTTAAACACCCACATGGTGAATTGATTAAGTGGTTGCAGCACCAGTTTCAATATCTGCTGATTATTAAAGACTATTACACTTATATTTTTTAAATTCATTTTATGATTGTCATGCCTTATGTTGTAATCTTAGGCTGTAATTTTGATAAGCGAAGTAGTGTAGGTGGTACTAAATTTAGATGCTTAAGTAAAAATGGCTAACTTTAAAATGAATCAAATTTCCTAGCTTTGATAAAAAATTATTTTGTATATCTAAACTAACATACATACTGAAGAAATGTAAAGTATCACTATTTATATTTTTAATATTTAACTCAGTGATATATATATAATTCTTAATGACTTATGGTATTTTGGGAATATAAATACCAAATCTGAGTATATAAGTAGATCGCTTCTATTAAACTTTGAGTAAACACTAATATCAAGTCTCTACGCTTAATGTAAACTTACTTGAAAGGCTTTTTGCTCCATGTATCTTAGAAACAGATTTGTTACCATCTCTACCCAAAGAGTTTACCTGAATCAAATAAATAATTTAGATGACTCACCAGTTAGTCACTTGTACACGATTACCGTAACATTGTAATTGCAGCCCATTATTGGGTAATCTCCGGAAAAGTTAGCCATCAACAGTGTAGAATATTGTCTCTCGGATGTCTAAATATACATAGAATTAATAACAATACTTCAAATACAATACCACTCATTCTTCATGTGACCTAAGTTAATATGATGAAGATTTGTAATACTAAGTTTGTATGGAAGTTCTTTTTACAGCTGTTCATTTACTCATACAGTAACTTCAGTTATTCCAACACATTGGGACTAGAGGATGATCGGATAAAAGAAATGTTCAAATAACTAACTAAACATCACAGAAAAAAAGTATTATATACGACTTATGAATGGATATGGTCAAGCAATTATTGTTTTCATGTGTTACTTTTAGAGTTTGGATTTCAGTTAACTGATGCTCGGATATTAGCACTTACATGTTCTATTACTTTGGAGATATTTCTTCCATCATTCGTATTTGTGCAGTACCCATCAGTGGAATGTGCTTGCCCCAAAGTTACAACAAAATGTGTCAAGTATGTATCATCTATATATAGTAACATTTGTACATATTAATGCATCATTATGATGTAATATAAAACTAAATTTCATACCTTGAGGTACTTCCCATGTGACATTGATGATGACATGTTGAAAGAATGAAGTTCTGTAGTCTAGGGTATCCTCAATATTCACTATATATGGAGGATTTGGTATCTGGCGTGTGTCTGTTGGAATAATGATAAATAAATTGCAAGTGTGTGTTAATTGTTTGGCTATTTGTACTTTGCTACTCTAGTTTATATTAGAGTTGACACTATATTATGTAATATATACATATATAGTTGAGAAATATTGATTTTTGACTGCATGTACAAGGATCAATACTTGATGTATTAGTTTATATTTTATGAAAAATCCACATGCTTTTGCTGTAAAAAACAAAAACAAAATATGCTAGTTACACATCCTCAAAATCACATTATCAGTATGCACCCATCAACACTGATTTCATACATAAGAGAAGTAAGCTTTAAAAGAATATTTTTGAAAGGTAGATAATCAACTAATTCTTGAATTAATTCAATGAAAGATATAACAGTAATAGAGTGTTATTAATTCTGTCCAAAGTTTTGTATTTTTGGTATGCCTCAGCTGACAAACTGTGCTGTTAGTAAAATAATTATCCGTTTTTTTATTGTTGTATAATAAGAAGAAACTAAATTGTAGGAGAGGATGATTAATTAGTCACTATCACATGGGCTGTCTAATGAGTGCTGCTTGTAAATCTGTGTGTGACTTCGCAGGTGTAGCGAAGGTCACACATGATTCACTAAGTTTTGCACAGCACTTATGCAACAACAATTTTATTCATGATTGTTAACATGTAAACACTATTACATCACTTATTGACACATTCAAAACGGAACTGTCGGTTTATTTACAGCTATTAGAGTAATGGAGGTCATAGAAAATTGGTAAGGAGTGTGAAAAAACCCTGTAGTGCTTAATTTATGTGAGCACACTATAGGCAATTAACAAGTATTGAGATTAGTAAACTTTACAATGAATTTATAATAAATATCTTAATGGATGTGGCTTCACGAACTCATGGCCAGATGTTCAAGTAAAAGTGTGAAAAACTTAAACATTTAAATGGCCATGGTATACAAGTTCATTTGCTAAATTGCTCAAGTTAGTGAAGATAAAAGCAATTTTCTGGACCAACAATTTCTATAATTATTAGAGATAAACTCAAGCTATTAATTTCATTATCCGACCACCAATTTGAAAAACCTTATACCGTCTATGTAATGATACCAATACATGCGCAAACTTAACTCCTGGCTTGTTTGTTTCCATGATTTACCACATAATTGCTGTCTTAACTAGCTAGTGTTCAAAAAGCTAATTTTTTCCTAGCTTAATTCTTTTTTCAAATTCTGTAATGAATATTTCAGGGTAGAGGGACTAACTGTGCCCAACATTTCTATAACTAAATAATATAATAAATAAATAAACAATAATAATAAAACTTTTAAATAAAATAAAATTAAATAAAATAATAATAATTCTTGATTGTAAATGATAATAATTACTGTCACAAAACGGGCTAGCAAGAAGAAGTAATATCACATTAAGACACTTCATTTTAAACTTCAAAGTGAGTAATAGGAAAGAAATGGTTGTTTGAATTGTTGAGTTCATTAGCAAAATGCACGCATATGGAGTTACCAACCATTTGAATACCCTATGAGAATGATAGTCAATCTACCAGTGGGGATATGCTTGTTTTTACATTACAGTACTGAGGCATTCTAAAGAAGCTCTAGACGAAGTTTACCATGAAGAAGAAATTCATTTAACATGAATTTGAATATAATATATACTAGCAAAGTCCCCACCATGTACTAATATATATTGATATATTAACTATTGCTAAATAAGAATGCAGTAGCATAGGCTATTCTACATCACATGGTTTCATTATATTAGCTTCTTTCCTTTTCTCACTTCACTATATATGGAGGATTTGGTATCCGGAGCCTGTCTGTTGGAAATTATAAATAAATTGCAAAGTGTGTGTTAATTGTTTGGCTATTTGTACGTTGCTACTCTAGTTTATATTAGAGTTGACACTTATGCATACCTGTCAACTGTACCGAATTTGGCGGGACAGTCCCGATTTTCCTTGCTCTGTCCTGCTGTCCCGCTTACTGCTTATAATGTCCCGAATTTTTTAAGCATCAAAGGGTGGGCATGGCCACATTACTTAACTGGGTAAATTCAGCATAACAAAATTCGGTAAAGGGATTTCAAGCACTGTAAGCTGCTAAATATTTTTGTTACTGAACGGTTGAGGGTGTCCAAGGAGCTCCAGGACCTTCAAAGTGAAAAAAGGGAATGCCACTACCTTAATAACTGGCAAACTCATGGTATAAGTCGAAGTAGCAGAGGAAAGAACTTTGGTTTTTGCAAACTTTGCGGTACTCATATAAATATTTCTCATGGGGGTGTGTCAGATGTAAGGAAACATTTAGCTACTGCTAAGCACCAACAGATGGTTCAAGCTGAGGGTGAATCTATGGATTTAAAGAAAATGATTTCTCAGTCTCCAGTTCACTAGAGCAGAGATTTTATTTGGTATGTTTGTTGCTGAGCACAATATTTCCTATTGTTTTGAATTGGATACACCTGTTGAACTTATAAAGACTGCCAAGCATGCCACTATGGACTATAATAGAGAGCATAGCTAGATCATACTTTTCTGTTTATGCTTCAATGTGTTTCTTTAATATGTCCTGATTTTTTCATTAAAATCCTGATTTTTTTCACTGTTTGTCCTGATTTTTTTTACTAGATGGTTGACAGGTATGCTTATGTGACATATATAGTTGAGAAATATTGATTTTTGACGGCATGCACAAGGATCAATACTTCATGTATTAGTTTATATTTTATGAAGAATCCACACGCTTTTTGGGGGGGGGGGGCTGTAAAAAACAAAAAAGCAAAAAAATATGCTAGCTACACATCCTTGAAAGCACCTTATCAGTATGCACCCATGAACACTGATTTCATGCATATGAGAAGTAAGCTTTAAAAGAATATTTTTGAAAGGTTGATAATCAACTAATTGAATTAATTCAATTAAAGATATAAAAGTAATAGAGTGTTATTAATTCTGTCCAAAGTTTTGTATTTTTTGGTATGCCTCAGCTGACAAACTGTGCTGTTAGTAAAATATTTATCCGTTTTTTTATTGTTATGTAATAAGAAGAAGCTAAATTGTAGGAGGATGATTAATTAGTCACTATCACATGGGCAGTCTAATGAGTGCTAGGATTTCTTGATTATAAGGTTGAGATCACTAGTTGTAAATTTGTTGTTTACTCAAACTTTTCGGCTGCTATTCAGCTAGCGATTATCAGTGCGCAACAAAATAAGGTAACTGTTAGAAATGATGTTGTAACAACATCATTTCTAACAGTTACCTTATTTTTAACCATATTATTATTTTTGTTTCACTGATAACGATTGGCCTAAACGTTTGAGTAAATAACAAATTTATGACAAATTAAAAACTTCATAATCAAGAATTTCTACACCTAGTCAAAAAAATACTATCATGGACACTACTGGTTCAGTGTACTGCTTGTAAATCTGTGTGTGACTTCGCAGGTGTAGCGAAGGTCACACATGATTCACTAAGTTTTGCACAGCACTTATGCAACAACAATTTTATTAATGATTGCTACCATGTAAACACTATTACATCACTTATTGACACGTTCAAAACGGAACTGTCGGTTTATTTACAGCTATTAGAGAAATGGAGGTCATAGAAAATTGGTAAGGAGTGTGAAAAAACCCTGTAGTGCTTAATTTATGTGAGTACACTGTAGGCAATTAACAAGTATTGAGATTAGTAAACTTTACAATGAATTTATAATAAATATCTTAATGAACGTGTCTTCATAACGAACTCATGGCCAGATATTCAAGTAAAAGTGTGAAAAACTTAAACATTTAAATGGCCATGGTATACAAGTTCATTTGCTAAATTGCTCATAGTGAAGATAAAAGCAATTTTCTGGACCAACAACTCCTATAATTATTACAGATAAACTCAAGCTATTAATTTCATTATCTGACCACCAATTTGAAAAACCTTATACCCTCTATGTACTGATACCAATACATGCACAGACTAAACTCCTGGTTTGTTTGTTTGTTTCCATAGAGATTTGCCACATAATTGCTGTCTAAACTAGCTAGTGTTCAAAAAAGCTAATTTTTTCCTAGCTTTATTCTTGATTGTAAATGATGATTATTACTGTCACAAAACGGGCTAGCAAGCAGAAGTAATATCACATTAAGACACTTCATTTTAAACTTCAAAGTGAGTAATAGGAAAGAAATGGTTGTTTGAATTGTTGAGTTCATTAGCAAATCATAACAATGCACGCATATGGAGTTACCAACCATTTGAATACCCTATGAGAACGATAGTCAATCTGCCAGCAGATATGCTTGTTTATACATTTCAGTACTGAGGCATTCTAAAGAAGCTCTAGACGAAGTTTACCATGAAGAAGAAATTCATTTAACATGAATTTGAATAGAATATACTAGCAAAGTCCCACCATGTACTAATAATATATTGATAATATTAACTTTTGCTAAATAAGAATGCAGTAGCATAGGTTATTCTACAACACATGGTTTCATCATATTAGACTCTTTCCCTTGCTCTCTTCACTATATGGAGGATTTGGTATCCGGAGTCTGTCTGTTGGAAATGATAAATAAATTGCAAGTGTGTGTTAATTGTTTGGCTATTTGTACTTTGCTACTCTAGTTTATATTAGAGTTGACACATATGTAATATATACATATATAGTTGAGAAATATTGATTTTTGATTGCATGCACAAGGATCAATACTTCATATATTAGTTTATATTTTATGAAGAATCCACATGCTTTTGCTGTATAAAACAAAAACAAAATATGCTAGCTACACATCCTTGAAAGCACATTATCAGTATGCACCCATCAACACTGATTTCATACATATGAGAAGTAAGCTTTAAAAGAATATTTTTTAGGTAGATAATCAAGTAATTCTTGAATTAATTCAATGAAAGATATAAAAGTAATAGAGTGTTATTAATTCTGTCCAAAGTTTTGTATTTTTTGGTATGCCTCAGCTGACAAACTGTGCTGTTAGTAAAATAATTATCCGCTTTTTTATTGTTATGTAATAAGATGAAACTAAATTTTAGGAGCATGATTAATTAGTCACTATCACATGGGCAGTCTAATGAGTACTAGGATTTCTTTATTATAAGGTTGAGATCACTAGTTGTAAATTTGTTGTTTACTCAAACTTTTCGGCTGCTATTCAGCTAGCGATTATCAGTGCGCAACAAAATAAGGTAACTGTTAGCAATGATGTTGTAACATCATCATTTCTACCAGTTACCTTAATTTTAACCTTATTATTTTTGTTTCACTGATGACGATTGGCCGAAACGTTTGATTAAACAACAAATTTATGACAAATTAAAAACTTCATAGTTCATCATGGACACTACTGGTTCAGTGTACTGCTTGTAAATCTGTGTGTGACTTCGCAGGTGTAGCAAAGGTCACACATGATTCACTAAGTTTTGCACAGCACTTATGCAACAACAATTTTATTAATGATTGTTAACATGTAAACACTATTACATCACTTATTGACACATTCAAAACGGAACTGTCGGTTTATTTACAGCTATTAGAGAAATGGAGGTCATAGAAAATTGGTAAGGAGTGTGAAAAAACCCTGTAGTGCTTAATTTATGTGAGCACACTGTAGGCAATTAACAAGTATTGAGATTAGTAAACTTTACAATGAATTTATAATAAATATCTTAATGGACGTGGCTTCACGAACTCATGGCCAGATATTCAAGTAAAAGTGTGAAAAACTTAAAAAATTGCTCATGTTAGAGAAGATAAAAGCAATTTTCTGGACAAACAACTCCTATAATTATTACAAATAAACTCAAGCTATTAATTTCATTATCCGACCACCAATTTGAAAAACCTTATACCCTCTATGTAATGATACCAATACATGCGCAAACTTAACTCCTGGTTTGTTTGTTTGTTTCCATAGAGATTTACCACATAATTGCTGTCTAAACTAGCTAGTATTCAAAAAGCTAATTTTTTCCTAGCTTAATTCTAGATTGTAAATGATAATAAATGTTAAGTAGAAGTTCATTTCTATCATCTTCTGAATGTTTTTTATTGCCAGTTAAAATTATTGTGTGTTTGACCACACCCATGGCCACACTTATGACAGGCTGGTTTAAAAGTGCTTCCTATGGGCCTTCCTATGGGGCTATATATATATATATATATATTATATATAATACGTGTGTGCATACACACATATATATATATATATATATATCTATATACATGTATCTATATACAAATAATAATAATTGGATGAGGATACAGGCATGGCTACTTGTGCCATTTAGCATTCTGCCTTTTGGCATTTTAGGTTGTTATGTTGTACATAATATAGCAGAAAATAGAGTTAATATTTGTCTAAACTTGTCCTGACTACCAGTAAATTGATCTATTGCTTAATAGCACTTATAATAGCCTCACCTTCAGGTATAAATAAGATGGCTGGTTCAGAGAAAACTGAGGAACCATATTTGTTAACTGCACAAAAAGAAACTTCTACAGTCCTACAAATATGGCTGGACAGATGCAAAGGAGTCCTGACATCATGCTGCAAGATAAAGATAGCGTTATTGTCACCAAATTCGAATGACATATAGTGTTTCTAATTATACCAGGTAGAATATTTTAGGATTACTCTAAACATCCTCCAAAAAATAAAATAAAACAAGAGCAAGCTGAGTCATTAATTGAGGTTTTAATGACTTGAATTTCCAATTATAATTTGTAAAATTCTTCCTATTTGACACAACTGTGATGCTACACTGCTTGCATTAGTTCTTTTCTCACTAAATGTTTCCTGTTTTTAGCTTCTTTTTTTACTTTCTTATTTACTATGGAGGATATTTCTACTAACTTAGATGAGATAGGCTGTAATGTTTTACTGGTACAGAATTATTTATCTTGATGAATTATAAGTGTTTTAGACACTAAATTCACACAAAAGGGATTAACTGTTGCGCCCCAACCAACTTTCTAACAGAAATTAACCCCCTGTATACTCATTCTTGTGATTGATGTTTGTTTATTTGCTGCCTCAACTGCTCAATATATTTTATTACCTGCCATATATATGTGATGTTACCAGAGTCCAGGTCATGAATTCTAAATATGAACCCATTCAAGAGGCTAGACCTGCCAGTTCTCCCGCCAGTTCTGCGTCCAGCTGCATTTCTGAGATTAATCATGTATAATCCTCCATCCGTGGACATAGAAGAGTCATTAATAAATGTGAGAGTGGGAGGAGCCAGAGGAGGAAATGGGTTAATTGGTCTTTTGTTTAAGATTATATTTCCAGCTTCGTGACATCCTCTTTGGCGAGGTCCTCTCTGTATACAAATTACTTTATAAAAGTAAGGAAATTGGAGTTGGTCACATGAAGATTGTTCAGTTTCAAGAAACAAGGTGTCATTTTATGATCAATTAGCTACAAGTACCTAATATGATGACATAACTGAATATTTTATGATTAAAGAACTTTACACAGAAGTAAATCTAACAGAACAATCCTTTTTAGGCCATGCGTAGTCTAATTATTGTACAAAAATTATGGTTTCAAGTTGACTTGATAGTAACAATCACCAACTAATTAATATGACCACTGAAATTCCAGAAACAAATATTCTTTCATTTTACAAACTATAATGACATCAGGTAATTAATTGTTTGGGTGTTAAAAGTAAATCAAATGATATTGTTCCTTTCATATCAGCCAAAAAGGATTAGTTCAAATGCATTTTAACTCGATGTAGAAACTTTTTACTTCACAAAAGTTCTTTAATTTAGTTGAAATGATCCAATCTACACATCGTTTTGTCAATGGCTAAAAAAGTTCAAAATGTACAACTAAAGGATTTTTAAATATATGTTTAATTTAAAACTCACAACCTGGACCATTGTCATCTTAAAATGATTTAATATAATAAGGTAAATAAGTTTCCCAAATATATGATTAAATTCCTCACTTGGTCGCACTGAATACTGCAATCAAGTCTTGTTGTCCAGAGATCCATAAGGTCGGGGTTAGCACAGCTGTCAGCACCATCACATTCATCAAGGCATTCTGCCAGCTATAAAAAAATATATAATATTATATGCATTAATTCTTTATATATGTTACAAACATACCTTGTATGAGATATGACACACAAAGATTGCCTAATAGTGTGTTTTATTAATTAATTAAATTTAATATAGTTATATTATATCTCAAGCTTAGGCAGAAAAAAGAAAATATTTTCAGGGAATTTTCATTTCATTATGGTGTGATCAAGATCCTTTGATTCTTTTCAAAAGTCAACTTTATATTGAAAAAGCTTTGATTGAGCATTCGTTACAATATTAGCTAAAAATTACTCCATGTCTATCATAGGATAAACGTTATATGAAGGATTCCTTAAGACTTTTTTGCTGTTATAGAGGACATTATAAAGAAACACAATCAGCTGAGTTTGCTTTTGTTCAAGGTTAACTTATCATAATGACTGTACTATTATCTTACACAGGTGTCGTGACACCTCAAGTAATCGCGTCTATCCTGCTGTAGAGATGCGAGTGTGATTAGTTCATCCATTAGCATTATTCTGCATCCTCTGGTACATTCATGAATCTGTTTAATAAAACAAAAACATACCAATAAGTAATTTTCAATGTCAGCTATTTGTTGTAGAAGGTTACATTATAAGTCAATTAGCTATATTATGTAGTATATATATTGTATATAAATATTATGCATATATTAATGTATTAAAAATAGCTTAAGAAATGACTTATATTTAGTTTTCTTGCTTTTAACCATACTATAGTTAAATGTCTTGGTCCCATCTTATTCTTTGCTAGTTTATTTTTTAATGCTACTGTTTGCTTTCTTGTTGTTGTTGGTTGTCTGCTCTCTTTTTTTTCTATCTACAATAGTGGTAATGGAGTTTTTAGACTACTATTACTACTTCAACTTACTTCACACGTTGCATTTTCATTAGGAACAGCAAATGGCCAAGCTGAGTACAAACTAACGCGTGTGAAAGAGCTCTGAAATACAAATTTATGATTTTAAAGAATTAAATGTATACAAACTGTAGCTACAATTGGTTAGATTATGGAAACTGATAAGATTATAAGTAATATTATTGGTGGATAGTTTAGTTAGAAAGTAGTTGTGAAGCTTTTTGCACGAATAAATGTTAAATGTATTCCTTCATCAATTTTAAATTACATTAATATAAATTACTACATAGGTAATAACCATTTACTGTACATAATCATAATATAGCTACTATAGCTTCACTACAAGAGCACTTACAATATATTTATCTTGGCAAGTCAAGTAACATCTTCCATTCGTGAACAGGAGCTCTGTGTCTACATCTGTGGAGTTCACCTCGTACAGCGGTAGCGAGTACGGAGGTACTATGCAAGTCTGGTTTCTGTCCTCGTCGCCATAATAGGAGTCATTCCTTAGAATTCCTGTCTCTTGTTGAAAGGAAGGAAGTATCCTCAATATCAAGAAGAGGCTCACCACCAGCATCTTTACAGCCTATGTCTACTTTCTCACCGTCGATCACCCCGCTATTAAGCATAAGAACTGAATCACCTAGCTAGAAGGTTGCGTAAAACAGGAAATTAGGTGGGCGATTCCACGCGCAGACTGGATGTTGAAAATTATAATCCTTTCCCGCTGTTGTTATTGCCTTTTTAATTGTTGCTGACGCAGAACCTGTGCTAATCAGTATTTGATATGGCCAGTCTATACGATTATTTAAACAAAAGTCTGAAAAATGATGACCTATATCCGAACAATTACTTGCTGGGCTTTTTATTGTTGTTGTTGTTTCCATTATTATTGTTTTGTTACTGTATAGTTGTTGTTATTCTTGATTTACTGTAGTGGGAAAAGCATGACACTTGAAGCCAACGCACAACCTCACACAGTAACTTCGTTCCCATCTTCAGCCCATTATAATTGTATAAATTTTGGATTTTCGAATTTCCACTGTTACGCAATGTAATCATTTTCACTAGTTTTCGACGCACGCGCAAGTGGTTAGGATGAAAATTATTTGACATACAGAGGTGCTACATACACAAGTCTGGAATGTCATCCTGGTAGTCACAATTGCTGTCCTAACCTCCTCTCCACAGGTAGGTAGGAAAAAACTCCCTTACTTAGGCTCTATACAAACTTCTCTGAACTGCCATGTTTTCAGGCTCAGTCTGTTGTCACCTTGTGCTACGATATTATAATAAATATTATACATATAAATTAAATCATCAGTATAATACATATCATCAGCATCAGGAAATCCAGGTGCAGTTGTTAGTACAGAAAATGCCAGGAAAAAAAAAAACAGTGAAAGAGAAAATGAAAATTTGCCAACTGATTCTTATTAAATTTCAATTGCATAATTAATACTCATTGAATAGTTTAGATTCTCTTTTGTTGCATGATTCTGTTTGGTATAATTGTTAAGATAGTATTGCTGTAGGTAGTCTCATAAACGATAATTCATACTAACCCATCCCTGCAATATTCAATATTCTGTCAGTAATTTTAACAATGTCAAGTTGCTGTACTTGATATTTTATTAAAAATATATCCAAAGTAGTATACCTAATCAAGAATGGTAAATTTCACACAGGTGTTGAGTGATGAAAGTAAAGTGTAATTTATGTGCTAAAAGAAAACATTTACAGCATTTTGCATCATAAAATACTAGCTATCTGGTAACACATGTCAACACTTCAAATAAATTAAGTGGTCATGTTGACCTTGGACTAAGAAAACAAATAGTGAAAGTTATTTTTTGTGAAATTATAGCATTCAGTATCATTTTTACCTCATGAAGCTTGTTAGACAAACATCCATATGTTATGGAAGTTTAAATATCCTTGAGGGCCTATGGTTATAGCACTCGACTTTTTATTCACTAGCTAAATATAGCATTTTTTGTAATCTTTGAGCAAAAATATCATATTTTAGAGGAAGTTGACAGGGTATTATCTAATAGGATGAATAAATGAAAAGTTATTTTGCAGAAAGATAAAAACTGCTTGTTTCATTTTTACTTATAATTAATTACTGTACTCTAAAGTTGAAAGAAAAAATATCAGACATAATTTGACCTAACCGGTAAACATGCTTATAGTTATCTCTCCTAGGAAACATAAACAATGTTGAAAGTGCTTATTCATTTCGAAACTGGGCATGATTTCAATTAAGTTTCAAGTAGATACTCTGGTCGCTACTAGCTACTAAAATGAGGATAAGAAAACTATACCAGCATCTGTAAGTAGCCAACTAATACTAAATAAGTAGTAGTTACAATTCTTAAATTTTTCATTTGTTCCACCAAGCTAAGATAATGTTCTTAGTCGCTTCACTATGTAATAAGAGATCATAGTAAAAATATTTGAGCTCCTCAATAATAGTTTCCTGTCTCATGTAACATCCCCAGCTAATAACTCCACTTACTGCCAAAATTATGAAATACAATAAAAATCTTAAAATACAAATTCAAGTCTAATAAGTTGAACCTTTGTACACTATTAAGTAGAACTCTGGTCCTACAGTCATGCACTCTACAAACCGCCCAATTACTGAGCATGTGCTGTTAATTAGAACTTGAGTGTAATGCAAATACAGAATCTATTCTGACATCCTATGTGATTATGTTTATAGTGAATTTGTGGTTAGATTTTTTAAACAACTACCATCCTTTAAATACAAGGCAAAAGAAATAGTTTTCTTTAAATCATATGATACTATAATTGTGGGTTCAGCTTTTCTGCACCGCTTTTCTCACTGCTTTTAATGATATTATTAGTTTTCCACAAATTTGTAAAGGAGTGGCAGAGTTATCATTGACATTTGAGGACTCTAAGTTCTTCTCTCCACTGTGCATATTTGAATCTCCTCTCCCTCCATTGGCTTATCATGTAATTGTTGTTCTGTCCAGATTCTTGCCATCCATTTCCTCTTTCAAAACTTGAAAAAATACATAAGTAATTATTGATTAATTATTTTGAAAATTTCATTACAATGTTAATTAAATTAAACTAGTGATGTGGTTCAGCACAAATAGCGAGTGAACCATTGTGCACCAGTAGCATAAACAAGGTAGAATCTGATAAAAGTTGATTACAAATTCTTACAAAAGTAACAATAAGGCTACATTCATTTAGATTGCCTGAAGTTAAGTCTTTGATCCTGTTAGTTTTAGAAGGCATCATTCAGTCTAAAAGTAGCGATGTAGCCATTGACTATAGTAGTAATAGCTTCAACTAAATGACCTGTGTTCCTGACAAAATGCACTCCAGCTACTTAAAAACAGGCGAGTTTTTAAATGACATATGGTAAAGGGTTTTAATGCCATAGTAGTAACCACTCTCCTGAACGGTTTTACTTGGAAAAAAAAAGCAGCAAAAAACAAAACAAATAAAACAAAAAAAAACAACAACGGTAGCATGCATTTCTAAGGAATAAAAGCAAAGTTTATAGTATTACCCTAAATAGTGACTTGTTTACTGCAGCAGTAGCTAGAAAAGCTGCGTAAACGCAGCTAGTGTGTTTATTTGGTAGTTGTTTATGTTGTGCTATTCTTTAGTTTAGCAGTAGCTGTAACACTCTACACTTTCACACACACACTTGTTCACTGGATATGTATACACACATAAGGCTTACTTTCGGTTTTCAAGTGAGAACAACATTTTTGCGTAAGGGGTACATTATGACAGCGTTAGCCAAGGTAACTTACCACCGCCACTAATTCCAATAGAAAATGAACTCTTAAGATTGTAAGACATAACTGCATATGCAAAAATATCAGGTATGTCAGATACAACCTAATTCATAATTGATGATACGGGTAAAGATTGCTAAGCAAGATTCCATTTAGTGGAGTCTGGGGAAGGGGTTAGCCACCAAGCAAACAAAAAATGCGAGGGTCAGAGTACGAAATGACAAATGTACGTCCACACATATATACAAACAAATATCCTCAATTCTCAATTTGACATCACTGTATTGTGTATCGCTCGCTTCGCTCACCCACCAATAATGCACTTTTGTGTCAATAACACATACATACTGTACTAGTGATGTACTTCAACACAAGTAGCAAGCAAGCTAGTCTGACTGAAATTTAAATTTGAATGCAAACCACTTAGCTATAATATTTATTGGTTAGTTAATTTTTTTAAATTTATTTGATTCAGCCATTCAAGTTTTGTGTTTTCTTTTTTTTTTATCAGTATTTATAGATCTTAACTTACACTTGTACCAAGTTTTTCAGCTCCCAATACAGTTATCTTCAAAGCCAGCGCACCGTTGAAGTTCACAAAACCTTTTAGTATCTCTCAGTTTACGGCGTAACTTTTCGATTGTTACCGGGAAAATTAACGCGTGCACACGGGTTTTTCCCTTACCTGCGAGGGTAATTCCCAGTTACTTGGCAATTAACGAAGCAGCTGTGGTTTCTTAAAAATGGATTTTGATCGGGCTGCTAACGTCGCTGATGTTATCAACTCGATACAATAATTTAGTGCTGGTGACTAAGAGGCCTTACAGGATGTTATTGAAGACTATTTCACCATACCACAAAGTGACAATTCAAGTGAAAATGATGATTCTGATGATGATAGAGGTAAGTAAAGGATTAATTTTACAGAAATCTTTATAAATAAAACTTTTTTTTTCTCGCAATAAATCAATTAATTGATTTTTCTGTATATTGCTTAAGTTTGCATAGCCCTGGTGCTGAACTGATGATCAACCTGAAATTACTGATGTAATGGAAACTGAAGAGAGTAATTTGTGTGATATAGAAGAAGCTGATGATGGGACTGTGGTTGAAACTCCAACACTGACGGAAGAGGTCAATGATGCCTTGTCACAACTTGCTTCTTCAAGCAATACTGTAGGTGATGCATTGCCTAGTGAGACACTCCTAAGGCATCCATGGGCTCCAAATTCTGCAGATCTTCCATCTATTGTTCTTCCAAAGTCATTATCCCTTGAACGTCAATGGTATCTCTATAATACTGTCTAGATTTGGAAAGAGATTTGACTTGCCCATTGCCCTCAGTTCTGTTGCCCTCCAGTAGGCCTTGCAGTCCATTGCTTCCACCTCTTAGTACAATAGGTACAAACTCAACTGAAGTATGTGATGCTGAAGTTTGTCCACCACCACAAAAGAAATAAAGAATTTGTAGCCTATGTAAAGAAGTTGTAGCCTATGTAAAGAATTTGTAGCCTATGTAAAGAATTTGTAGCCTATGTAAATAATTTGTAGCTTATGTAAATAATTTGTAGCCATGTAAATAATTTGTAACCTGTGTAAAGAATTTGTAGCCTATGTAAAGAATTGGGTCATAATAAAAGAACATGCACAAAACATTGAGTTTTGCTATTATACTTAACATATTACTCTATTTAATACTTTCATATAAACTTTTATTCCTCAATACCTACCACTTTTAGTCCTAGACTTTAAAACTAAATTCAAATTAGTGTCTAACATTGTGCTTAGTTAAGTAGTTGTCATAACAGGAAGTAGTATTACAACACTAAAATTGGTAATATACATTAATGAACAAAAAGCACACAGACTGGTTAAGGATAACTTGGGTAGCGCATTAGAGAAAATAGCACAGAGACTAGCTAAGAATGACTGTAGGATACATACCAATTTTTTTTTTTTTGCAAGGTTAAGCCTCAGCTTCAAAAGGAGGCTCCACTCCTTGCGCTTACACTTGAACTCCAGGTCACGTTTTACTTTAGGTCCTACATTGAGCGCATCACGTCGCGTCACCTTACGATCTCATCGAGACGCTCGCGTGCTCAGCCCCTCAGAACGTGCTAGGCAACAATTGTCTGGGAATTGGAGCATTAAAATAGTGCTAACTGTAATAAGTGTGGCAGTGTATGCAACTTTGTCATCAAGAAGGGGTCTTATTGCTGGAGATGCCCCAAGTCTGGATGCCAATCTGTAATTTCCATGAGAGATGGGAGTTTTTTTTCTGGTAGCCATTTGAAGCTGAATGAGATAGGTGTGTGTGAAGCTTTAGTATTCAATAAATTTTGTGGATCCAACCACTGGGGCACACACCCAAACTATTGAAGAAACTTGGTCACAGGTGAAATTCATGATGCGAAAAAGAGGTGTCATGAACACAAGTGATGACTTGTTTGACACATACTTACCTAAATATTTGTGGAGAAGAAAGTTTAAAAATGATGATCCTTTTGTAAAAATGTATGAGCATGTAAAGGAACAATGCCCACTTTAATCAACCAATTTTTGTTCTATATAACCCTTATATCTTACTTAATATCATTGAAATTCCACGGTTCCATAAGTAAATAGATCGCGTCCTAAAATTAGTTATATTCTTAAAAGAGCCCCCCATTGGAAAATCCTAGATCCGCCCCAGAGGTGACAAGGCTTGTTGGACAATACTGTCCCATACAGGTGACAAGGCTTGTTGGACAATACTGTCCCATACAGGTGACAAGGCTTGTTGGACAATACTGTCCCATACAGGTGACAAGGCTTGTTGGACAATATTGTCCCATACAGGTGACAAGGCTTGTTGGATAATACTGTCCCATACTGGTGACAAGGCTTGTTGGACAATACTGTCTCATACAGGTGACAAGGCTTGTTGGACAATATTGTCCCATACAGGTGACAAGGCTTGTTGGACAATACTGTCCCATACAGGTGACAAGGTTTGTTGGACAATACTGTCCCATACAGGTGACAAGGGTTGTTGGACAATACTGTCCCATACAGGTGACAAGGCTTGTTGGACAATAATGTCCCATACAGGTGACAAGGCTTGTTGGACAATACTGTCCCCATACAGGTGACAAGGCTTGTTGGACAATACTGTTCCATACAGGTGACAAGGCTTGTTGGACAATACTGTCCCATACAGGTGACAAGGCTTGTTGGACAATACTGTCCCATACAGGTGACAAGGCTTGTTGGACAATACTGTCCCATACAGGTGACAAGGCTTGTTGGACAATACTGTCCCATACAGGTGACAAGGCTTGTTGGACAATACTGTCCCATACAGGTGACAAGGCTTGTTGGACAATATTGTTCCATACAGGTGACAAGGCTTGTTGGACAATACTGTCCCATACAGGTGACAAGGCTTGTTGGACAATACTGTCCCATACAGGTGACAAGGCTTGTTGGACAATACTGTCCCATACAGGTGACAAGGCTTGTTGGACAATACTGTCCCATACAGGTGACAAGGCTTGTTGGACAATTCTGTCCCCAAGGCCATCGGAACCGCTGAGGCTGGTGAGGTTTCGGCCTCACCACTTTTTTGCCGAAGTAGGCGTGGTTTTGTTTGCGCAAGCGCTTATTATCACGTTGCTTTTTAGCTTAGGTAAAATGGCATCGATGTTGGAGTCCAAAGGTGAACTTGATTACTTAATTTTCCACACCATTGACTTTGTTTACTAAACTCAAATTAGTATTCTATTCAATTTATTCACACTTTCAATTTATATAAACGTATGGAAGTCTACCTGCATACAATGTTTTTTCTTTTTTCCTGTGTACTTTACTTTCACCACCCCACCTTGAGCATGCCTATAAAACTACCAGTCATTCCGTCATTTTTTAGTTGTTGTTCTTGTTCTAGTCGTTGTGATTACATTATATTGAAGAACCTCGTGAACTAACCTTATACCACTACCTAGCTAACCACCATTGTGAGTGTAGCCAGAGCTAAAATACAGTCAACTAGCTACTAAAGTTTTGGCTGCATTCAATCATCCATGAAGCCTAGAAAGCTGCAAGTGCCAGTAGTTGGAACAGAGTCACACCAGCCATCCTCTCCTCCATTCAAGTTCCCAAGGAGAGAATTTGTGAAGAAAAATGTTGTAAAAAGATCGTTTTTGCTACGATGTCAGGTAAAAATGCTGGAGTAGTTGCTAAAGTATTAAAAGAAGAGCCTAAAGCTTTGTACACATGCTGCTATGGCCATTCATCCAGCCTTGCATGTGGAGATGCAATCAAACATTCTAAAATTATGAAAGATTCACTTGATACAACTCATGAAATCACAAAACTTATAAAGAAGTCCCAACCTAGAGTTACATTGTTTGAGAAACTGAAAAGTGAGTTGGCCCCTGATACACCTGGTGTTAGAGTTCTTTGTCCAACAAGATGGAAAGTAAGGGCAGACTCATCTTAGACAATTTTGAAGTTCTTCAAGAATTGTGGGAAGAAGCTATTGACTCAGTGAAAGACACTGAAATGAAGGCTCGTATAAATGGAGTTGCATCTCAAATGAAGACATTTGATTATTATTTTGGAATTTGTTTAGGGCATTTGATTCTGAAACACAGATAACTTGAGCAGAGCATTGCAAAAGAGTGACGACATATCAGCATCAGAAGGTCAGGAAGTGGCCTCCATGACTTTGAAAGTTCTTAAATCTATACGTTCTGATGACATGTTTAAAGTTATTTTGGGAAAAGGTTTGTAAAGAGGTTGAACATTTTAGTATTTCACCACCAGGTTTACCACATCGTCATAAAGCTCCTTGAAGATTCGAAGAAGGAGATGCAGAGAGTGTGTTTCCTGAAACACCAGATGACTACTACAGACCTATCTACTTATTGGATCTCATCACCACTTCTATTACTGATCGATTTAATCGGCCTGGTTATAATTTTTTTCATAATGTTCAAAATCGTATTCTAAAAGCAGTTCAAGGACTGGATTATGAAGCTGAGTTAAAGTGTGTGGCTAATTTCTATACGACTGATTTTAATTATGAATTATTAAAAAACTCAGCTGGAGATACTGAGAGCTAATTTCACTCCAAATCAAACCTCTGTTAAAATCACTGATGTTACTGAATTCTTCAAAGCAATGACTCCAGGTCAGCGAGAACTTCTATCTGAAGTGTGTCAATTGTTTCAACTCCTACTTGTAATACCAGCAACTAATGCTGTCAGTGAAAGGTCCTTTAGTGCTTTACGAAGAGTGAAAACGTATTTGCGTTCGACAATGGCTCAAGACAGGCTGAATCACATCATGACTTTGCATATTCATCGAGGTCTTACTGATGATCTAAGCTTGATTGAAAGTGTATTCATGGAAGTGATCATAGAGAACAGATTTTTGGGAAATTTGTGGCAATAAATGTGATTGAAACTTTTTATTTGTAAACATAAATTAAATTTTCTTGAACAATGTTTGAAACTTTTTTTTAAAATATAAATTAAATTTTCTTGGCTAATAATTGGCCGTGATTATTTGTAAATATCAATTAAATTTTCTTGACTAATATTGGCTTCACCACTTTGTATTTGCTTCCGACCCCCCTGGTCACATACAGGTGACAAGGCTTGTTGGACAATACTGTCCCATACAGGTGACAAGGCTTGTTGGACAATACTGTCCCATACAGGTGACAAGGTTAGTTGGACAATACTGTCCCATACAGGTGACAAGGCTTGTTGGACAATACTGTCCCATACAGGTGACAAGGCTTGTTGGACAATACTGTCCCATACAGGTGACAAGGCTTGTTGGACAATACTGTCCCATACAGGTGACAAGGCTTATTGGACAATATTGTCCCATACAGGTGACAAGGCTTGTTGGACAATACTGTCCCATACAGGTGACAAGGCTTGTTGGACAATATTGTTCCATACAGGTGACAAGGCTTGTTGGACAATACTGTCCCATACAGGTGACAAGGCTTGTTGGACAATACTGTCCCATACAGGTGACAAGGCTTGTTGGACAATACTGTCCCATACAGGTGACAAGGCTTGTTGGACAATACTGTCCCATACAGGTGACAAGGCTTGTTGGACAATATTGTCCCATACAGGTGACAAGGCTTGTTGGATAATACTGTCCCATACTGGTGACAAGGCTTGTTGGACAATACTGTCTCATACAGGTGACAAGGCTTGTTGGACAATATTGTCCCATACAGGTGACAAGGCTTGTTGGACAATACTGTCCCATACAGGTGACAAGGTTTGTTGGACAATACTGTCCCATACAGGTGACAAGGGTTGTTGGACAATACTGTCCCATACAGGTGACAAGGCTTGTTGGACAATACTGTCCCATACAGGTGACAAGGCTTGTTGGACAATATTGTCCCATACAGGTGACAAGGCTTGTTGGACAATACTGTCCCATACAGGTGACAAGGCTTGTTGGACAATACTAGGTGACAAGGCTTGTTGGACAATACTAGGTGACAAGGCTTGTTGGACAATACTGTCCCATACAGGTGACAAGGCTTGTTGAACAATATTGTCCCATAGCTACAGGTGACAAGGTTTGTTGGGTGGTATGAAATTTCATTAGTTTCATTTTCAATAACTAGGAGTAACTACATGAAAATTTTGAACATGATATAAATAAGTAATGTTATTACATTACTTATTTAGTTCTTTTATTTTTACAACTTACTTTATTACTAGCTATAGATGTTGTTTCATTGTTATTATATTGTTTCTCTATTATTATTATTATTATTATTATTATTATTATTATTATTATTACTACTACTACTACTACTACTACAACAACTACTACTACTACTATTACTACTACTACTACTACTACTACTACTACTACTACTACTACTACTAATATCATTATTAGTGTTATATTGATATTGTTATGCATACAATAACAATAGCAATGAGTATAATCAACTACTTGGTAGAGCCTTCAAAAGTCTTAATTTAAATAAATAATTATTTTTTAACGCTCTAATTTTATCTACTATTTGCCTACTAGTACTGAACACCATAACCTTACCACACCAAAGCCAGCTTATGCACTAAAATTGATACAATCCAAGTACCGCTTAAAAGAAGAAATGTTATCGACCGTGCTTAAAAAACACGCTGTAGTCTCGGGTAGAGTCGACGCTTTATTACGCCTGGAAACAGACACGCGCAAAAACTTTGAGAAAAGCATAATGCAACAAAATGGAGTGTCTGTCATTCTGGGCTCACCGGTTTAATTTTGTGGAAGAGTTTAGTCGGGCGTGGCAGGCCACATCTCTTGTTATAATTGTTGTTAACTGGCAAGGTAGTTTTTAAGAATCTTTTTTGGTCAATTTTACAGAAAATGGAGGTTAATTTAAACACTCTACAGGTACAGAAATATTTTGACCTCACAAATTGATCCTAATGGGACTCGAAGTCGCCATTACAACATCAGAGGTTCTAGCTAGTAGTCTGGCGTCACCGCCCCTATTAATTTATACAGAAAAGGGTGTGAGACGCCACACTACAGTGCGAGTTTCTTGCCTTCTGCAGCAACAGTCGTAGATATTTATGACAATGGGGGCATCAATGAGTTGAACTGGTCAGATACTTTTTGAGAGTATAAATTATATTGAAGCCACAAATTAGAAGTCCATTCTGGTCATATCTTAGTCTCACATAGCCAGACCCTTTACCTAATACCGCTGCAGACTAGTCATAATATCTAAGAGTGATATTGAGGCCCATTTCTCTAGAAGAAGGAGACCTGAAAAAATGATTGCTCTGTTACTGCTGCTACATTGCAAGATACTATAGAGAAATACTTTGGCAGCTTAATGAAAGTTTATTCAAACAGTCACTACTCACAGTTCAATTTATGAATTGGTATCCAAAACTAATTCAAACACAATTCAGACTTCCTTCAGTCAACAATAACTGCTGAACTACCGAATAAATGCAGTGATGTGGAGTAAATAAATTTTAATTATAATTAATTATAATATTTATCATTATTTGCTGGTTTATTTTTTATTAGCTACCACCAACAACTTGTTAACGAAAAAAAATGTGTCCATATTCACCATGTATTAAAATTTATTATAATTAGTTGTTATTGTTGTTGTTGTTATCATTATTGTTGTCATTATCATTGTTGTTATTGTGGCATGATCTGACAGCCTCCTAGATGTTGTCACAACAAGCCATTAGTAACCTTGTCAACCATTCACGATTATATCATCACTAATTAACACTTGTCACGGTCCATTGATTCACATTGTGTATTTATGTCTGCGTATGTGTAATAATAACCAGTCTTACCTCTGGGCTAAAAAACAGTGAACAAGTAAAAACTAAGAGCGCTACGCTACTGTTGTAAAGCTACAACAGTATACATTACAGTTATTACAGGTTTAATTGTTGTTTCTCTATGACACACTTTTGCATGTGTACAGTATGGGATTAATATTACATCCCTTACTATTTCCCAGTATTGTACTCAGAGTTGAATATTAATGAAGTTTGATTAAAAAATGCAGTTTCATACTCAGTTGATAATTTATAAAATTTCAATGTAGCTAAACTAGCAAATTAAATGCAATTATTCATTCATTCTCAGGTTAAATTTTAATTAACAATATTGGCTGTTAGAACAAGAAAATTGGCTATTATTAAATGCAATTATTTTCTTGTATCAGTCACGAACGTCCACTTTCATAATCATTGTGGTTCCTTCCATTTTCCTCTCAAATGTAATGTCGCAGTCTCTAATCGTGTTATCAATGCTTGCGTTTGCTTTACCTCTTATGTATTCTAATGAAATGTAAGCCATTCCATTTCTTCCAGCTACTTGAAGGCTGAATGCAGGTTTCCCAATTATTGAGGAATAATCACTTGCCTATATAGTTTGGAATAGAAGACATGTAAATTCAAGTTAACAGTACACAATACAATCTTTAACCTCTCCACTGATACAGCAGCCTGCCATAACAGAGTCGTCCAGTTTCGATGTCCATTCTCCAGACTGTAGGGTTCGTGTTCTCACAGACACTGCTCGTCTCCTTGAAGTATTGTTTACAAGACGAATTTTAATACCTGTATGTAAATTTACACTACATTTCAGGGTTCTATCTGGAAAATTTTGCTGGGGAGGGTAGAGTTTGGCCAACTTTGCTGTCTCTACTTGTACTAAGTTAGCAAGCAAAGTGGTTACTTTTCTTTTAATCAGTGAGAGTCATTAACATGACATACTTTTGAGCTAAATGCTGTCATTTTGGGATTAGCCTAATAGAATATTACGCACAACATGCTAATATTAGGGGAGGTGGAAGCTGAGAATTTTTGTGGGGGAAACTTAAGAATTGTGGTGGAGAAGCTGGGAAGTTTGGAGGAGAAGCTTCCTACCCAACCCCCTCTCGCTGCCCCCTCCCCTCCCCTCCTCCCCTAGATAGAATATTGTAAAAGCAACCTACCAACAGCCATCCTCGTTATTTCTACTGTGAATTCTTTCAACCAGCAATTCTGTTGTTCAATGCAGAAATTAGTGCAGCAGAGAGTTGGAGTTACAATACAACTTAAGTACCAGTGGTCAAATGCTGAACTGGTTTCATCGATCCCACAGGTGTCATGTCTGTCACTAGTGACATCTGTTTTGAGTCTAATCCTTGGGAATCAACTCTGTCTGTATTGTGTTTTATTATCAAGTCGTCTCGCCATGTGCTCAAATCTCCACTATGATTTGTGTAAGTCTTTAGCTAGCTTTATTCACCTGGCATATACACTATTATGTACTTAATCAAAATTTGAATTGTAATGTTAAAACAATTTAAAAATCAAATTTAAGTCGTATCTCTAAACCTAAAAATCTATTTCTATACTAAACTATGCCCCTGTAATACATCACCAACAATTAATTGCTGATTCACTTCCCAAGGAATCATGTCTTCAAATAAGACAAGTTGTTTTTCTTTGTTTTCTGTTTTGAAAAATAACTAAAAACTGGTTATGTAACTTGATTTACCTAGTCAGCATCTGAGCACCTGGTATGTTGGTCAGATTAAGGACAAGCTCATATGTACATTTTAATGAGCAGTTTCTGTAATGAAAACAGAACACATTAAAGTCAATCAATCTAGTTCAGCACTTTTGTGGCTTTATAAATAGTCTATTCTTTTTTGTAATTCTTAGAACAAATTTCCAAACTCTAAAATGACGCTAAGTAAGTTTCTGTAAAATATATAATCAAATTAGATGTAGTCTATACAAAAGGTGATAACATTGTGTATAGAAGTTCGATTTTGTCTTTATAATCAAACCGAAAGAGAAGCATTTTTGCAAGCAAAGACACTGCATTCTGGAAAATGGAAGTCCACTCGTGAAGTCATACATATGCACAGCAATGTGACTGTAGAGGTAGCACTAAATAGTTGTTGTTGTTGTTGTTGCTATCGTTGTTGTTGTTGTTGTTGCTATCGTTGTTGTTGTTGTTGTTGCTATCGTTGTTTGTATTGTTTTCAAGTTCATATTATCTGCTATTCCCCAGGCATACGATTCTTCCTGTATAGTTGGAGACCCTGCATTCGACATTCAGTTGGACCACAATGGTGGAAATGCTTCAATATCTGTTGACTATACCAGAGATCATCCTCCTAAAGCCTCTACAGTTGATAATTTTGAAGGCTTTACCATTTCACTGACGACGACAATGACACGCAGCAATACTATTTTGAATGTTGAGGTGCACATTGAAAGGAAATAGGATTGAATGGAATCATTGCCTTTGATGAAGTATTGCAGGCTAGCTATACTGCCTAGTTAGTGACAATAACTTCAGTGTAGATATTTAATATGCATGTGTATGTATTTGTATGTAGCTGTATTAGCAGCATGGTATGTTCAAACCACCCAAGCAGATTGCTCAAATTTTGGGTTAATATTGTTTCATAACCTAGCTACTTATAAAAGAACTTTAAGTTTTGATGCGTTATCTAGCTATAGCCTAGAGCCATGGCAAAAGTCGATTGTATCCCACTGTTTGGTCGATGAAATTTACACTATCCTCTGGCCTTTGGCCCTCGATTGTGTAAATCATATACCAACCTCCATGTTGTGGTATTACCTATACATACATAGCTATGTGTATAATTTTTCATGTATATTATAATAAATAACGGCGCATCATTTAGCTATGTCGATTACTTCACATGAAGTATGTGGCAAATTGAAAACTAGCACCAATTCACGTTATTATTGGGCACTTCTTAACATTTTTATTGGGAATCACAAGAAATATTCAAAATAATTTGGAATAGCTTGCTAGGCTAGGAAGAATTCATGTGCTGAATGCTGATTGAGTTATTATTGTGATATGCCTTAGTAAACTCGTCAAAAGTTTTATCATGCCCTGGAAATTTTAAGGTCACTAGTTAACAGTTAATTACACATTTGAGCAAGCAGGCGTATCAATGATGTAGTGCAAGCAATGTAAATGTTCATAATGGTATACTAATGAAAATGCAAAAAAATTATCTTGCAACCACTAGCGGTTATGCTCACCTGGCAGAGCCAGGATAGCTACCTGTGCACTAAACAGCCACTGTGAGGCCGTACAAGCAAAGCTCCTGGAGCCGGGCTAGGAATTTGCAGGAGAACAGGCCTTTCCTCACAGCAAGTGGTGTAGGCATCCGAAGTCCCACCTGGACTATTGCTGTTTCATGAGAAAAGGCCTTGAATTTGCACCCCAGCAAATGCCAGGTACCCAAACACAGCTGGGTGGACTGGTGGGGATTGTGGGAGGCAAGTGGAAAATCGGATTGAAAATTGCCTGAGTTGGGCTCGAACTCTGAACCTCAGGTCCTGAGCCAAGGACACAACCACACACATGCACACACACACACACACACACACACACACACACACACACATGCACACATCCTTGTACATCAGAAATGTGTTTCTTTATTGGAAAAGTTGACTCACATTTTACTGCCTAGCTATAGCTGTTCGTAATCTGCAATTAACTAGCTAGCTATAATATGACTAGTCTACTTTAATTTAGTGTTTCCTCCATGAAGTGTTCAATTAAAATATTACCACACCTAAATGTTCTGTAATCAATTTGTTGATGCATTAGAACCTTCAAACTGAAAATATATTGGGACTAAGGCTTTCATATACGTTCACAAATTAGAGGTTGCTTGGCTTTATGAAGTTATTATAGCTATAAGCAATATATTTTCTGTTGGAGAGACAAGCGGGAACAGAGGTGCTTTGATTGTTAGGGGCTCACTCAGAGTTTCTACTGTCACGATGTAGCTATTCTTAAAACAACAACAACCAATGGTGGTTCATTTATACTTTTGTAACTCTATTGGCACTTTTTGATATAAACTGCAACTAGCTATTGCTGCATCATAAAAATAGAATAGGTAGAGATTATTACCTCGTGAGATTTGAATCTAGGAGTGCACTGGGAGAGGCATGAAAGCAGTTGTTTTTTACTTGTGGAGGTAAACTCTGATTAGCTATACCTGCAGTTTTGGTATGAACTGTATAATATAAATTTAATTTTGTAACTCCTCATTGTGGGATCTCGCCACAAATTATCTGGAGCCTTTTCGTGTGATGTGTTATGTCACATTTTATCTCAGCTCCACCCCTTCATTTTGGTTTTGTGTCAATGGCATGGCATCATTTTTATATCAGGGCACTTCTTGTTAGTGTCAGTCTGTTAGTGTATTGAGCTCTTTTGAATGAAACCTAAAACCTGTAGTTATGTATCTGGCTAGGCAGAGAGTACCAGTACCACTGGCCACCTCAGTATCTGGCTAGGCAGAGAGTACCAGTACCACTGGCCACCTCAGTATCTGGCTAGGCAGACAGTACCAGTACCACTGGCCACCTCAGTATCTGGCTAGGCAGACAGTACCAGTACCACTGGCCACCTCAGTATCTGGTTAGGCAGACAGTACCAGTACCACTGGCCACCTCAGTATCTGGCTAGGCAGACAGTACCAGTACCACTGGCCACCTCAGTATCTGGCTAGGCAGACAGTACCAGTACCACTGGCCACCTCAGTATCTGGCTAGGCAGAGAGTACCAGTACCACTGGCTACCTCAGTATCTATCTCACCAGATACACATAACTATTACTTAGTTTGAATTACTAGTTTATTTTTAAAAATAAATTCATCTATCTGATATTAATTCGAGTCCAATATAGCTACCAAGATTCTTGAAACTCAATTTGCTCATGGATTGTTATACCTCACACAAAAGTAATGATTGCTTAATTTAATATTTCTTTCCCTCCCCTCTAAAACACCCATATAAATATTTTTTAAAGTGGAAAATTTCTATGCTGTTAATATCACCCTTCTCTTCACTAGAGACAATGTGTTAAATGTAATGACCATGCAACCCAAGTGACATTTTAACCTTAAAAGTATTCATAAAGTAACCAATACTGGAAAGATTTGGGACACGTTTAGTTAAAGCAAATTTATCCTTTCAATTCTTGGCAGTGAATCATGTTTGTCTCAGATTTCATAGACAGATTATCACCAGAAAGAGTTGACTCAAGGCTGTGATGGAACACATGCATTATTCCTACAAGGTTGTAGTCGGTTTCTTCTTTAATTAATGTATGTATACATAGAGGGACATATATCTTTATATTTATATAATAATGAATGATGCTGGGACATAAAGTATTAATTGAGTAATGATGATAGGGTCAATGCTCTATCCCTATGGTATTTGTAGGCCTTCGGGCAACTTGTTGGTCGATATCAATATCCAGCTCCGTGCTAGTGGACGGCATGAAATCATAGGGGTTAGCGATGTACCTGTTTTTGTCTTCTCCTGCCCCCGTCGCCAGGTCATTGCCACTCTCACCCTTCCACTGCTCCTGCAGTGAGCTGACAGATAGCACGATGCTCATCGGTTTCTCAGAGTCGTTATCTCCAACATGAGAGGAACGTCTAGACATACGGTGGTCTATCAGTCTAGAAAGAAGCTGCGGCAACGACGTCTTTCTTTGAACTGAAGTCACAGTGTGCTGAGAAGAAATGTTTGAGAAGCTGTTACTACGAACATCTCTGGGATGCTCATCTTGAAGATCAAGTTCAAAGTCAGGAAAATCGAGGCACTGATCACACTGGAAGTCATGATTGTAGCATTGGTTTGAAGGATCAATTTTGTTAAAATCAATATATGATTCATTCCCTAAGTTTAGTAATATATCATTGAACTTTGACTGCAGTGTACTGAAGGTGGGCCGAAGAGATGCATTCTCCTGCCAGCAGGATTGCATGATGTTATAGCTACGAAACAAGCAAAAAAAAAAAAAAAACAGTTATGCCTTCAGGGAAATCAATAGTACAAATATCCTCAACAAATGTATTTTAGATTTGCTCACGTACATTTCATCAGAACACCCATCTGGCTTGTCCATTCTCTGACCACTTCTCAGAAATGAAACTAACTCAATGTTGCTTACACCGGGATAAGGAATGCCACCTAGTAATATTTAAAAAAAAACAACTCATAAATATTTATATAGACAGTTGTTTGAGGGTTTGCCTCTTTGCCGTTATTGATTGTTACACTATCATTAATAAATTTATTGTAGATCAATAGTATTAACAAGTGTCCTAGTTGTGCTAACTCTTAACACTGTATAGCTTGGCTACTGAAAATTTTAAAGGAAAACTGGGAGGAAAGGTTGATTTAGATAACTTGAAGGTAGTGTTTGAGTACATATGCAATTGAAGCACTATTATCTTGTGGCTTTACAACTTGCCATAATTGTCTGTCCTTAATTGGGAATTGAAAACTGAACAAAACCTCATCGTGGTGCCGGTTTTGCACACCAATAATTCATGATCAAAGCAAGACTGTAAGGGTTTGGACTTGTATAAACAATTGAATAGTGTATTCTAGATAATGAGGTTTAGTTTCTTATTACACTACAGTTATATTGAGCGGATTAAAAGGTACAATTCTCACTAACCAATGGTGCCAATTTCCCAGAGGACTATACCAAAAGACCAAACATCGGAAGCTGAGGTAAACTCGCGTGCTAGGATAGACTCCAGGGCCATCCATTTGTATGGCACACGCCCAGTACTTTGTTGAATGTACATTTCCTCTGCCTCACGGGAGAGTCCGAAGTCAGTTATCTTAAGTGCCTTGTCAGCATCCACCAGGACATTGCGACAGGCCAGGTCTCTGTGGACAATCCCAATGTCAGAGAGATAAGCCATGCCTGCTGCTATCTGGTAGGAGAAAGATGGGAGATCTGTCTGAGTCAGCTTGCCTAACTTTATGTAAGGGTCTTGAACTGTGCCTCGAAGATTGTTGGTAAGCTACAAAGTAAAAGTTAATATAATAACTACATTGCTAGTCGTGACCACTTATGGAATGCAAAATTAAAAGCATTAAATGTTATCAAATTTTGCAGACAGGTAATCTCAACCAGTTAAAACTACGTGAATTAGTCGTTTAAATGGTAAGAAAATTTCACTGGCAAAAATGAGATATTAGAATACTATTTAGTATACTATAAAAAAAGCTCTAAATTAATAAATACACAAACAGATTTGTTGCTAACTAGGTATAAAAATTAGCAAGAAACTAACCACATTTCTGCTGCTTCTCAAGTAAGAGAGAAGATCTCCATACTCTACAAATTCAGTCACTAGACAGAGTGGTTCCTGTGTGGTGACACATCCCAACATGGCCACCACGTGAGGATTGTAACCTTCTGACACTTTCTTCATCATCTCTATCTCTGACAGAAATCCTTTCCTTTCAGTTCCAGTAGTAGTGTCTAAGCATAAATGGAATGAAAATGATACATTGTAGAATCTACATTTTTCCCCTAAATAACACAATCATCAACTAACCTTTTAGAAGTTTGATGGCCACAGGAATGTGAATTCGATTCCGAAATTCAGGTTTCAGCTTGGGGTTTGCTAAGCTGCCTTTAAGATAACCTTTGTATACTAGTCCAAATGCTCCTTCTCCTAACATTTCTCCAACTGTAATGTCCACTGGATTAATCTCCCATTCATCAGCGATGACTGTGGTTGCGTAAGGCTTTGATTTCCTCAGTACGACATTCTTTTCAATTTTCTTCAGACCCCTCAAAGGTATTGCAATAGGAACCGTCTACGTACGAATAAAAATAACGACAAATTAGAAATTAATTATCGAGACATCAAAAATGAGGATGTTGGAGAATGGGTTTAAATACCCTTCATACTACTTTACAAATAGGTTGTTTTGTATTTTAATGAAATCCATCATCAAAGCACCAGCACCAATAAGTACTCGAGCCTACAGTCTACTTGATACAATTATGCTACTGTGAAATAATATTTTGTGTTAAAAAATTAGAATTATAAGCACCAGGAAAATACTGAATACCCCCGTATACTGAGCGGTAATTATATAAGCCACTGTCTGATGCCACAGTATTTGTTAGAATCTAACATCACTGTTACTTCAGAATTGAATGCAATTGCATATTTTACCTGTTCAGTTGTCAAAAATAATTACCCCTGCCATAATTCAAAATAATACAATCGCAATGAAGATGTGTTCCCTCTAACATGTTGTGGTTAAGGGACACTACCATTTTAATAATTACCCACAAATAGTATTCATTCCCCTCTAACATGTTGTGGATTTTAATAATTATCCCACAATGAGTATTCATCCTTGAAGAGTGTTAATAATTTTCGTGTCACCTGCAACTCACATCTGTTAGTCTCAGCAGCTGCATTTTCTTCACTTGAACTCTTACACAGTAAAGTATAAATATAGTCAAAAAAATCAAAGTAGATGATCCAGTGACAAACAAGACCGTGGAAATGGCTGCTATAGCCGCTGTACTCAATCCCGAGTAGTTTCCTATAAAAAAATATATATATGAAATGAAGATATGAAAATATTCTCTTCCAATTCAGTTCGTGGCTATGGTACTGAATTCATGTATATATAAGTTAGCTAGAAAATGGAAATACATTCTCATTGCCCTTCTCAGCAAGTCACATCCATCATTAACTATACACAACTACCTAATGCTTACCTGAAGTAGTGGCTGTGAGGGTCATATTGCCATTATTGGTAGTAGGGCTTGTTGGATGTACTGCATAAGAAGAAGAAGAAGAAGAAACTTTAACACGCAATTCACTGGTAATAATTTCACGTAAACATTTTCTTATAGAGCATGTCTGTTATGAAAATATAAACACCTCACTCCCAACTATCAGCAGTCACTAAGAGTTTATTAAGGAGCTTTAATTTCAGTTATAACCCACATCCAAGTAAAACACTTAGCTGGTAAACTTCCCAGTTTACTTTAATTAAAGGGGTAAAGTAATTACTCAGTCATGAGGGTTTATATCAAAATTTAAATAGAAAGAGATTACTAAGTATAAGCACACTTAAAATTGGTAATTTCAACACACACCAGCAGTAGTGGACAGTAACAACAGGTGAGGTGGATCCATAGCCTCAAGGTAACTATGGCACAAAATACTCATTATTACAGGGGTTTTGAAATATTAGAAATCCAATATCATCACACATATCACGTATACAATCCTAATTTGATGTCTGAAAAGCTTTACTGTAAGATTAGCCATTGCCTTCATTATGCGCTCATAATTTTCAGAAATGTCCTTAAAATTGTCAAGCAATAATCATTATAAGCTTCATGATTTCCTATTAAGTACACCTATTCTCGGGCTCTGTGCCAACTGGTCTAGCTAGTGGGTGTCGTTGTGGTCCAAGTCCTGCAGAAGTACATAGTTGTCGGAACATTAGCTATGTATTAATTATCAACAGGTTCTGATACTGGATACCCGAGATCAAACAATAATGAGAGTATAGTTCAGCGAGTGAGCGAAGCTGACTCTCAGTCGTTTTCAATTGAGATTTCAGATATATACATATAGGTATGTACGCGTACGTCGAAAAATTTTGCCCGCGCTTCTAATTACGTAAGTTAGGTAAAGCGTTCACAGTTCCAGTATTTTTCAATTAACGAGCGCGGAGAATCCTGCTGCACTGCCTTACGCAACTTTGTTTCAACCAAAAAGTTTATAGCTACTCTCTTCTTGAAACAATTGTGAAGTCTTTGTCAAGCTGCGCTTCTTTGCCACTGCTTTCGAAGTTGATTCAGGTAATTCTGTTATTGTTAACTCTTCATGCCTAATCATTGCTATTAGCTGCTAAACCAGAGAAGAGGGCTACAATGCATGGGTCCACTTCCGTAGTCTGGGATCAGAGACTTTAGATTCGCTGATGCTAACTGAGAATGGAAAGGGTTACACTGTGCACTACAGTTAGATGTAATTTCTGTCCTATTTTTCTGTAAAAAGAGTCTGCTCGCTCGCCATGCATTTGCGCTATTCGAGCGCACCACTAGTACTTGACAGCAATTTGATACAGAGAGTGAACGTTGTATATGTACTACTTCTAACAAGTGTGCTGTAAATAATTGGCGAGCGAGCGTAGCGAGCGAGACACTTACAGGGGTAAAAATGAAAAAATCGGGGATGTTTGTTTATTTATTTATTTATATATATGTTTGGACGTATGTATGTCATTTTGTACTTTGACCCTCCGTATTTTTGTGTTCGCTGGGCGTTCGACCCCGTCCCAAACTTCACTAAACGGAATCCTCTGGTTTAGCGACCATTACCCGTATCACCTTAGAAATTGAATTGTTTACCGCTTTGAATTGTTTTGCGGGTGCTGAGAGCTCCATTTCTATTCGAGTTAGTGGCGGTGGTAAGTTAATACACTATTTGTCACAGTTATAGCACTACTCAACAGCATTTACTTGACAATTCATTGTCCACTAGACGAACCAGTTGTGTGAAAGTATTGTGCGTTACAACTACTATTAAGAATATCACAAAGAAAATTTTAAATAACGTGACTTGATTTTGTTGCTTTTCTTTTTCAATTCAAACAGTTGAGGGGAGTGGTTACTATGGCATTGAATCCCCTTTACCGTATATGCGTAATTTAGCAACTCAACTTTATTTTAGTAGTTTGAGTAACAACAGTGTAATTTAAAGCTCGCTCGCCATTTGTGCTCGAGCACACCAACTAGTTTAATTTAATATTATTACACTTCAGTAAATTAGACCTACTAGAATCCAAGGCAATAGAAGACCATGGTCCTTGCTCCTCCCTATTGCTTGCACTGACCTGCAGAATGATGATGCTCAAGTTTGATTATTTATTAAAAGAATAGTTAATTAAACTTACAAGAATGTAAAGAGGTTCATCACTGTGACTTGCATCCCTTTCGATAACTTTAAAACTAGCAGAGGCCTAAAATTTAATATAATATAGGAATAGCAGCAGAATTCTTATTCTAAATGTCACCATTAAATGCTTGTAAAGGAATAACTATGGCTTACAAGAAAAAAAATAGTTCAGTGATAATTTGATCAAAACAAATTCAATTGAATAATGTGTTTTTACATTGAAAATTATGACTTAACTTAAGTTCTAATTAACATAACATTGGCTGTTAGAATGAGCTATTATTATAATATTATGTCAGCTGAGAATGACAGAATATATATATATATATATATATTATATATATGTGACACTGCCATAATTTAAATTGAATATAAGTGATTATGTAGTACACTATCTTGCTACCAATATTTGATTTTTTCACTACACAACTTACATTGACTTTCTCACATTCAGCATGGACAGGTGCCAAAGTAAATCCTTTCAGAGATATGTTTAGATAGCAGAGAGTATAATAGACTAGATTCCCATTGGTTATTATGGGAGGCTGCCACAACACTTTGATGGTACCATTCGATGAAGACATGTCTAGGGATAAGTTCTGGACTACAAATGGAGGCAAGTGAGTGGTTGAAATATTGCATGTGTAAGGGGCCAGAATGGGAATGAACGAAGTTTGGTGGGTTTGGTTCCATACAATATCAAGCTAAAAAATAAATATTTAAATCAATGAATTTCATGTCATGAAAATGAACACTTAAAAATTTGAGTAAACATTGTGCAAAAACAAAAATGACATTCTATGTCAAATTCCTGTTCAATATGGCAACTAATGACACATTAATTAGGAGTTGTAAATACAATGGTGAATGCTGACAGATTAATTAACTTTTCAGTAAAAACAAAAAAGCATCTGCTAAATTCCTGATTGTGAATTTTCTCATTAGGAGTACCCATAAATAGATTTATTACATAATCAAACTAGTGCTAAAGATAACTTACGCTGAACTGGTAATTGCTGATCTTATTGTTGATTATGTCTCTCAAAGAAACACTTTCTGATAACATATAATTGGATCTGTTAATCTGCAAAATAATAAACAAATACAACAACGTTGTCAGTACACCAAATTATTGCTATATTCAAAGCAAATAAAATCCTTGTAGAGATATGCTTAGATAGCAGAGAGTAATAGACTAGTTTCCCATTTGTTATTTCGGGAGGCTGACACAACACTTTGATGGTACCATTCGATGAAATCATGTCCAAGGATAAGTATTAGACTTCAAATGGAGGCAAGTAAGTGGTCAAAATATTGCATGCGTAAGGGGCCAGAATGGGATTGAACTTGAGCTTAAATTTTTTATCGTGTTAAGCTGATCAATACACTGGTGGTATGCACAATGACTGAGTGAACAGTAGACAGACAAACACAGACAGACAGACAGACAGACAGACCGTCAGACAGGATGACTACTATAACCCTCTCATGCATGAGCGCTGAGGGTTAATGACCATTGGCTTGATTTTGTGAACCCTGCTCAGACCATGTCGATACGTATTCTATCTATGATATTATTGGCGAGCGAGCAGAGCGAGCGAGACAGTATTAGGGGTGGATAATGCAAAATCGGGTATATGTTATATATATGTATGAATGTATGTATGGATGATACATCGCGTGCACGGGGAACTTTTTTCTCCAAAAAAACACAGCTTTTTAGGCTTGACCCCAGTTTATTCTGAAACTACAGCATTAAGCAAGCCTTACTTTATACTTAAGCTCCAAAGTGTGAGAAAATTCCTGCGAAAACGCTTGCTTTTCAAGAAACAAAAAGTTGATTCGACCAATTACTATGGCATTGAAGACCCTTTTCCAGATTTAATTTCAAAACTTCGCCGTTTTAGGGGGATACGGAGTGCCGCTTGTTTGTTGTCAAGAGCCATTGGTAGTCTGAATGCCGTAGTATTAATGCTAAGGAAGCTACTATTACTCTAGGGAAGCTGAGGTAAGTACGTAATTCCATATTTGTTGGCTAAATATGCGAAAATAACTCTGGCCTTTCTTGTTTGTAGCTAAGCGCTTGTTGTCAACAGTGACTGGTAAATTCAAATAGTCAGAATGGCTCAAATTTGGTACTACAAAAGTTACCACTGCTCAAGAAAATGAGGTAAGAAAGTAATTTTGTATGTGTGTGCTAAAATTGATTGTCTTTTGTTTTTGTAGCTGAGAGCTTGTTGTCAAGAATTCGAGGTAATTCAGATAGTCAAAGTAAGTTAAATTTGATACTACAGAAGTTATCAATACTCAGGAAATTGAGGTAAGTAGTAATTCCACATTTGTTGGCTAAAATTACAAATAATAACACTGGTTTATTTTTTTATTGTAGCTGAGAACTTGTTCAAGAGTTACTGGTAATTGAGATTATCAGAATGGCAGATGTTTGATACTACAAAAGTTACCATTAATCAGGTAAGAGAGTGATTTTGTATTTGTTTGCTGAAATAAAAGGTCATAATTGCTATTATAGTGTTTGCATGAACTAAGCTAAAACATAGTAACAATACTGTAGTTTTATGTTACCTCAGGCTCGTTCGCCATTTGTGCTCAAGCACACCACTAGTATTTCAAATTTTAATTGACTGAATAAACAGAAATCTGTTAAATTTATTCCAAAACTTTGAGAATTACTGGATCATTAAACCATTGTCTATCCTGCTAAAATTGTATCCTCTATTCATATTCAATATGCATTGTATACCAATAAATTATTTTCCACCAGCAGAGTGATATATATTACCTCTGGAGTTAGATGTACTGGTCGCTCCAATATCATGCCAGGAGGTATCAATAGATCAGATGTTGAGTAGTTGCCAGAGACATCAAATAACTGAATATACTCTCCCCTGACCACATCAGGGGGCAGTCTCCACCCAATATTCATTCTGAGGTAAGGGTCATCAGATGTACTGCTGATGTAGAAGGATCGGCTACATGCCATAGACAATATCTCGGAGCTGTAGTCTACACAGACACAATGTAATGGACAAGTTATAAACAAATTAAACTCATTTAGTCATAATCAATGCAAAAAAATAATTCTGTGATGTTCCTACTTAACTCAAAATACCTTGAAATGATTTCGTAGTAAGAGTGGTACATAATGATCTGTTGCCATCACGACCAACTGAAGTAATCTATAGAGAAACACAATTCACAATTGAAGTCTATTGTTCAAGTGCAAAGTAATATTAACTTAAAAATATATTATGAGGGTAAAATACAACACCTGAAATAATGTGACAATTATTATAAAATATAATGTCACCATGCTATTAAGTATGCAATATTATATAGAAAATCCTATATTTAACTCTTAATGTTCTCATTGGACACTGACAAACTTGGTAATCTTGAGAAATGAATAGATCTCTACTACCATTCATAAAGTTAGTAATCTTGAATTACTCACCATCACTAGGTAATCCTGGGATAATCTCAATCTCAAAGAATCACTTGACAATAAAACTGAATAGGATTGTAAACAAGTCTGCAGAACATATAAAATGATAATTTTTTAAGAAATGTTGCAAAGTGAAAAAAGAGAAGTATAGTATATTGCAATTTGATTGGCAAAAAAAAAAATTTTTAACACTTTTTTATTACTCACTTAAAAGTCTTTCTAAGATTCTCGACCTACTACTTGGAAATTTGTACAAAAAAAAAAGCAATATTATCAACACCACTTATTAGTAACATGATCTCGGTCAATCCAATTGAATTTTGAGGTAAATATCTTCATAAAAATGAGCTTAATACCATAACACAACTCTTGTTTCTCTGAAAGTACAATCAATTACAAAATTTCATAGCTTTCTATAAAATTACAAACTGTATTCAGTGTCTTAATTAACGATATTGGCTGTTAGAACGAGTTTATTCATTGCTGTTTTGACTACCAAGCTATAAATTCACATACATGGTTAACTCTTGCAGAGTATAAGACATCTACTGAAGATTTCCATACACAAGAGTTCCTCAGATTCTGTTGAACCTCATCCATTGTTATCAAATAGTGACTCATGAATCGATCATCTATATGTTTAAAATTATAAGAATATACATACGTGTAAATAAATATAATTTCAATTTTAATTAGAAATAAATGCGAGAGAAAGTCCTCCCAAAAAACTTCTAAAAATGAGGGAATAAACCTGTAAGACAAATAATATTGAAATTATGCATATAATATATTTCATACGAAGATACAAAAATATACAGAAGATAACATTCTGCTAGGGATCGGTTCCCACACTACAAAGTATCAGTGAATATGTGACCATGCACAGGAAAGTCATGCACTATTCAGAGCGCGTAAACATCAGGACAAGATTGGGATAGGTTGCGTATGTCAGCAATGGTTGAACATACAACTATCAAACTTGGAGAGCTCAATATCTGCTAGTATTGATGAATGTGTAAGTACAAATAAACAATTGTTTTTCCAACTGTATGCGCATTGTGATCAATTTTCCTATGAAGAGTCACATATTTAAGAAAATAAGCTACAGAAATTACAGAGTTGTGGGCACCACTCTGATATCCAGTTGCATATCTCATCCTCTCATTTTTGTAAAGAAGAGGGAAGTGATTAGTAAATAAGTGACTCTGTGACAGTTAGGATGGATTCTTCAATTAGATTATTAAGTCACTCTGTGAGAGTTAGAGGGTCTCCTTTAATTAGATTATTATGACTCTGTGTCAGTTAGGATGGATTCCTTTAATTAGATTGATGAAATACAGCTGGTTTGTATAATACCATCAGAAGTTCAAAATTGTTTGATATAATGAAATTATCACCATAATAAATTCCAATTGTGCCTTTAATCATTACATTAACAATTCAACAAAAACTGGCTTACCTTCAGGAGATTGCCAAGTTAAATTGATGAAGATCTGGGAAAGAAATTCAGATCCTGTACCTAATGAGTCTTCCATCTGAAGTGCCATTGGTGGGTGTGGTATTTCACGAAAATCTGAATGCAATGCAAAGAAAAGGGTAAAATATTATATACATGTTTTTCTGGTCATTGATGTAATTGTATGCATGTATTTATATTTTATAACCATATTATATATATATTTATTGCAGCTTTGATATTTTTACTTGAATATTTCCGCATCACGCGAGCGTTCTGTATTCTCCCATATTGTACGGTTTATATTGTACGCTCCTTGTAGCGCGCGCGTAGCGAGTAAAATCAATGAAAATTGTATTGTAACCGGTTGAGAAAAATTTCAAAGAAGCAATAAATCACTTATCACACTAGTCAGAGTACAATATGGGAATGATATTTTACTCTCACGCCACATTTTCACTCGCCTTTGGCTCGTGAAAATATTTTGCGTGCTCGTAAAATATTTTCCCATATTGTACTCTGACTCGTGCTATAAGTATTATATATATATATATATATTATGTATATATAATTCATTAGATATAGGACAATATCATGAGTTTGTTGGTTTGATATTAATGTGAGTGCCGCAACAAGCTTCAATATGGCCGATGATGAGTGTATTCTGTAACATCCAATGAATAATAAATTTAATATGTACTGTTCATGCGCGAACACCATAGCATCGAGCTTATTGTGCAATGAACACTTGTATAACCTGGGGGGATGTAATGACCCAATGTGATAACTATAAACACAAGCGAAGTGGAAAGATATTGCCTTAAGCCACATCTTGTTTACTTTAATGCACTTCCTATGTGGCAACAGGTATTAGGTGATGTCCAGTACATAAAATTTATATATACTTTATATACACATATTATGTCATGGAGTTAAAAGAGTTGTAATTTTATGAGGTAGGTTCTGGCTTACCTCCATCTACAAATACTTCTACAGCTGCGGAAAAATTAGTTCTTCCAAGTTGGCTGACTACTGCAAAAGAAACTTCAACACTACTGCACATAAAACTGGTGAGATCCAAGGGTTCTCTCGGGTCACGCTATAATTAGTACACAGAGAGAGTGACAGTTATATAAATGTATAGGCAGAGTGACAGATTGACAAGCTAACTGACTGTGCTTATTATCTCTCCCTTATTACACTTACTATTTTGATGAAGAAGCAAAGAACAAACTAAGAAGCAATTAAGCAAGCAGCTTCTTGTTGTGGACTACATAGCTAGCTAGATAACTGCAGAGGTTGCATTGACTTGAATTCTATTTAGACCGTGTTGTCAATTTCATTTCGTTATAAGCTAGTTTCATAAATTCACAGTGGTTGCTAAAGCCAATGTAAATATGAACTGCCACCAATAGAATCATTCAACTTCATCAAATGATCCAAATACATTATGTTGGATGTACAGCTAAACATCTATAGTGGTGAATGAAAAGTCTGGTTATGTTTAGAGTAACTGAGTCAAATACAACTTTGAATGAAATGAATTAATCCTTTTACCGCTGAATTGTCAGGGAAATTAAAAAAATTGTTTTAACTTTGTCATAAAAATATTTATAAATGAAAAAAGAACTGCAAATAGATAAGCAACTTTCCATATCTGATACTAGACGGTCTGCAGCTAATTCTGAGTCCAGTATAACTACTTCTTCCTTATGCAAATCTTCACTACTTCTTTGTCTTCTAACACTGTTATCAAACGCTTTGATTCCTTCACGAGCAACTCTCTCTTTGTTGTTGAGTGGCTTTTGTAGGCATAAATATCTCGAGTATCTTCTGGTTTACTAGATTCACCTCCTAAAATGCTAGAGAATTTACTACAATACTCGCAATCTAAACCTCAGCAATACCAGTCACCATTTTGAAGGAAGCCAAACCTCAGACTCCTAAAGCTACCTCAATGTTTGCGCTGCAGGCTTAGAGATACTGCCATAGGGAGTTTGAACATCACTTACTAACTGTACAGCTAACTTCTTGAGGGTATAGCAGTTATGTGAGGCAACACAGACGAGAAAAAAACAACCATTTTCTTCAAAATACCGTACAGAAGTTACCACCGGTGAAAGAGTTAAACATAATGAACTGCTTCAAAATGAGATAGAGTGTTATGGTCAATACTACATACATATTTAACTCCACCCACCACCCAGTCCTGCACAGATGGCTACATATGTACAACACATAAACTCCTAAATCCTAAATGGACTAATTCGAGTATCAAACACACTCATTAAAATATACATCATTACATACCTTCCAAATGTACGAAGATTCATTAGTGTCTCTGTTATAAATTTTAAATATAAAACTATTCAAATTAGCTTCCGTATTATTGTCCATGACACGCCCACTCGTGCTAGTAGAAGCAGCAGCTGAGAGATCAATCATGAATTCTCGTTTAATCCCTGCACGCTCAGAGGCGTTATACAATTTGGTCAAAGTGGGCGGTGACATGGGCGTGACTGGAAGGTTATCGGTACGGTGTCGTACCCAGAAACAACCAATTGAACAATCTTCTTCTCTCTATGAATACAAAATTATAATTACTCATGTAACTCAAATATTATAACTTGATGCTTTTTACCAGACAGCAAGAGATTGTATCTCCTAAACATCACTTCTCACTTTTTATAAGTCTTTACTGTATGATTAAAAAGCCCCTGTATCAAACCCTCAATATTATGTGCTATCAAACTTTCTATGTGAATTACATAAGCGTCTGGAATTATTCAGTATAAGGTAAAGGGTGGTCATATTCGACACTTACCGTACAATTCCTGTCACATGAAAGACCCCAAAAATCTATGAACTCAGAATTGTTGTGTCGATGTGTCATGCAGTGCTGGTCCTATTAATACGCAAAAGAAATATTGAAAAAGACATGTACAGTACGGTTTACACATGAATCTGTGATTCTAACAACTATATTTGAATCTTTATATCGTTATGTGCAGTAGCTTAAATATCAAGTAAGCTGGTCTGAAGCTGCTACTGGGCATGCTTGAATGGATGAGGCTGCTTAATAAATCTTACAAAGATATCCTTCCTCTGTTTAATCAGCAACAGCATTACAACTCTCATTTTACCAATTTAAAACAGTTAACCGCTTCTTCTATTTCCTGGTAAGTGCAATAGAAAGATACATTACAATGCTACCAAAGACCTGGTTCATTCTATTGCATCAACAGTATGAAATTCTATCAGATTCTTTGATACATTTAGCATAGTCAACGTTTCTGGCTATATCAATTTAAAAAGACATTGCAAAAATAAAATAGGGAATTAAAAGGATATAGCTTATCTTACGTACACTCATATTTCTGATAGAACGAAATGGAAATGAAATCTTCTTGTAACATTTGAGAAAGATAAACTTGACTAAGACTTAGCTATGTGTCATGGAAACCAACCTTTATCTAGAGAAAAATCTGGACGTGCAGACGAGAGAGTGGGGGGATGGAGAGAGAGAGAGAGAGATGGACAGAAATATGAACTAAGCTGAGCTTCAATAGTATACATATTTTATACTCACGACAGAATATTTATTTGATAAAAATACAAATTACAGACTTACACAAGCTTTAGAACAAGTGGAATTACGAGGAGCAGATTCAAATCTTCTCTTGAAACATCCAAAAGTGCACAAATGAATCTGCAATAATAACACAAAGAATTAGAGAACTGAATGGCTTCCTCTGATACAAGTCTCGCACAGCTACTATTTTAGGGCTGCTTTCTCACATTTGATACCATACCTGACATATAGTAATGCTTTGATTAACTTCTTTTTATCTTCTTTGTCTAGTAACTTGGCTATTAAAATCTCACTCAATCTCTGATGCTAACTAAATGGAACCCCTGTAATAATTACATACTAGTGATGTGCCCATTTTAACATGGAAGTATTACACACTTTGAAACACAGTAGTAGTACATGTCAGTTTCATTACATCGTATTATACTCAATGATAGTGAAATGAGACAACTCCTTTCATTATAATTGGAAGTTATACAATTTTGAAAATACTGACAACAATATGAAAAATTTGGAGATATGTGAGTGCATATCCCATCTAGGCACAACTCACCCTATTACTGTCATTGGTACAAGTCCTATCTTCATCAGGAACTGCAAATGGCCAGATTGGGTACTCTGTTACTATTGTGGTTAAATGCTACCAATAAGGAAAAATATATAATTATTGTACATTTGGGTCTTGAGTATTTCTGCACCACATGAGCGTTCAATATTCTCCCATATTTAACACACCATATTGAACGCTCCAAAGCGTCCAAGTTGTTCTGGACAATTGTATTTTAGATGTATGGTGGAGATTTCTCTGAACCATGAGGCTTTGAAGTACAAAGGTTTTACTGTTTAGTAAAATACCCAATGTATAGTAGACAATTTATTACACTCTTCATACAATATAAACAAGATATTTCACTCTCGTGATTGTATTTTTACTCATCTTGTAAGCTGACTCGTGCAATAAGTATTACATACATACATTATATGGCATGCCTAACTGGTAATAACATTGTAAGGATTAAATAGACAATGTAAACAATCCTCCCCCCCCCCCCCCCCCCCCCCCCCCCCCTCCTCCCCTTGTTTCTAGAGCTATGTATGTAAAGGGGCAGTAAATAGGCCCATAGCTACAAGTTTGCATAGGAGGGTTAATGCAAGAAAGCCACGCCTACTTCAGTTTCCTTCATTTATTTTTTTAATTAAAAATAACTGCACTAAAGCTACTAATTTGTTTTATGTTCTACTTCATTTATTGTTAAATGAATTGAACACTCTTGATTATCGAGCAACAAGGTGAACTGTTTGCTCTGTCACTCTCTCACATAGCCAGGCTTCCAACCACACAATGGTACACCATCAATAGGCCTTTGTACTATAAGTTACTTAAATAAGTGCTTATGGCACTTTAATATGCAGCATAGCTAGCTTTACTTGTGCAGTTATGAGAGCGAGGTTTGTAGCCAAGGAGTTCAGTGTTTACCTGGTGGCTTGGAATCGGACTAGGCAGTCCACATACAGATATGAAGCACACCCGGGAAAATATAAAGCTAACTTGCATGGACACAATAAAAAAAAGTAGGCAATATTCCGTCACAAGTTAAATGTGGGTGTGGCTAAATGTTATACTTCCGGTCACTCAAAATCGGGGTTCAACCAAACCCCCTTGGCTACGGGTACGGTACCAACTGTATGGTAGCTTCTCTTCAATACTAGGGAAGGTACAATATGACTTATCCAGAGTAATAGCAGCCTGAAAATATTCTATAGGAACTTGATTCTTTGAACTGCTTCCATTTCTTGTGACATGTGATCTAGCATTTATAAGTAAGACTTCCAGCAGCAAAACGAATCTTCAAAAATTCTGTTGAAAACATAAAGTTTTTTACAGTCTCTTTACACTCGGGTGTGTTGGTGTTGTTTTTCATCACAAGTCAATACTTCATGCATTTAAATGGAAGCAACTTTCATACAGTCAAACTTATTTAAAAATTAAATAAATAAAAAGTGAAACACTGTTTGGTGGCTTCAATTATCACCCCAGGGTAACTCTGCTGAAAACCTATGCTAGCATCGCTTCACATTTTTTAAAGGTTTTTGGCAATAAAGCTTAGTCTCACGAATCAGACCCTTCACAACACCATACAAGGGGATGGACACAGGGGCAACCTCTCCCCACTATGTTGTTTTGTGCTGTACAGCAATAGGAATTTGCTGCTCATTGGGATAGTTCATTCCCCCCTCCCCCCTCTCCCACTCGGGTTTGCTATCTACACCTCTGCTGCACCACTTGGCTAAAAAAGGTTTACAAGAGTGTACCAATCAACTATCCTCCAAATCTTACACAATTAAGGACTTTGTTCAAATAATTAAGCGGTAAAGTTTACCTACGGTGCCTCACATAGTCCAGCAGCTTAATGGTGAGATCTGAAAAAAGTCCTGTAAAATACTGCAGAAAATATGGGTATAAAGTTGTGTATAAAAAAATAGTAGGAGGCCACCTCTTTGAGCGGAATCATCTTCAACTCCTCAGAAATAGCAAGCCCACATGCAGCTAGCTAGCTAAATCTCCTAACAACCAACTCAATTTCCTTGTACCCAGCAATCTCTTCACAATTGATTCGAAGAAGTCCCTCTAAGCAGACAAAGATTTCCTGCAGATCGAGCTAAAAGTCACACTAGGCATCCACCAGTTGGGGAATTAAATTAAACCAAAGTTCACGTGAAGTCTTCCTTGATTGCATTCCTCAACAATTGGGAGGTGCTACTGGTGTCCCCAGAGTGAGAAGGCATGGAAGTGAACTCCAACTATCCTAATCCATAACATTCTCAGTTTACATCTCCATGAACTCTAAGAGGTGATTGATACTAGCTAGGCTCACTTAGATGACTAAGACCTTTTGTTGTTCAACAGCATGGATACATTATTCATGGCTATAGCTAGCTTAATAGCTATAGCTAGCTACGCTATAATTTGCTGTTAGCCCAAGATGTTTAAAAAACACCGGTCTACTCTTACTTACCTGATAGATAAACTCTCCACGATAATTATAATGAGACAAGCAGTTTATGAAACACTCCGCATGCATCTCCAGCTTTTCCAGTTCACTGCTCCCGACAATGGAGGCTCTTCCCAAAGTGGAATCATCTTCAGCTACTCGGCAGGAGTTCGAGTAGTTATTGCAACCAGCAGATAACGCGCAGCGTAAAAACACAAAGTACAATGAGCTGGTAAGTAAGATCCTAATGGCCTCCATCTCTCAAACTATGCGGCTAGTACGCGGGCTTTAAATCAAGGTTTAGGAAGTTGAGGTACATCCGAATTAAACCTATATCCTGATTTATGAGCGCACACACACACAAACAAATTCAATAAATAAAACAAATAAATGTGGTACGTTGTGAATCAACAGTAGATATCATATCTGGTTCAAGAGAATCAATGATAACACCAAGAGTTAGACTGCAGGCTGTATTTCCATGCATAAGCTCTAGCTAGATATACTCTAGCTAGATATACTCTAGCTAGACACTTTGAAAATGCCTGTCTATTTCTGTGACTTAAGAAATGGATTTGGAAGACGAAGAGATGAGTTGGAAGAGATATAGACCACCCCACCCTTTGTTTTTCCCACCTGTTACCCCCCCCCCGCCCCCCCACACACACACTCTCAGTCGGTCCACCCACTAGCTATCACATTCCCACTCCTTGCCATCCAAAGTTCAATAGCAATAATGTGACCAAAGAAAGCAATTGTGTTTTAATGCTAGCATTGGTTTCCTGTGACGGTATTTGATGTCCAAGTGACTATTCCCTAGTTCACAGCTTGAATGGTGTTTTCTAAGTCACACTCTGCAGATGTGTTTATGAAGAGTGCATAAATTCTGTTTGTAGTGTCTATCTACAAAATTAGCTACCTTTGGTGATAGTCAAACATCTTATATTAGTAAGGATCACACACACACACATGCACACACACACGGATCATTAATAATGTCTACTACATCACCTGATTCAAATACTATACGATAAAAGCATGAATTCTGAAAATACAAAATGGTACAAAATGTAACAATACAAAAATACTGATAAAGACAGGGAAATAAAAATCATCAATCCAATGTTGAGTAGTATTCATTGTGTGTGTGTGTGTTCACACTTCAGCCATGCGGCTTCACAGAACTGTCACTGAACTTTCCTCGACCTCTGACATCTGCCGATTGACCAGATGGGAATTCAGCTCCGCAGTCATCGGCATCAATTTGATGCCCTGAGGCACATGAGCAACTCTCTCGCTGCCGGGCGTGTTGTTGTTGCCTTGGTTACCACTAGCGTCCACCCCCACACCATCGGCCAACAGATGCATGCTCTTCGGGTCGTCCACGTACGGGTTTGACTTGGCCTTCTTTCCTTTTCCTCCACTGCTACTAGACGCACACTGAGAGTTGTCGGTTGGACCTGACTGCTGCTTATTAGCGGATACAAATGACAGGGGTATCCCCACTGGGTTATCAATACCTTCGAAACGAGCATTCGTCGCAGAAGCAGCTGGGAGACTGTTGCTAAGAGACAACGGTGCATGAGATGGAAGCTCCACCTCTTTTCCCTCTCCTATCTCACTACTGGAAGCTCCACTTCGCTTAATGCCGTTCCCACTTTTCTTCTTCCGCTCTAAATCTGCAGCGCCGACCGTATTGTGGCGGTAGTGCTCGTCAACGGAATGGGTGTGGCCTTCCTTGAATGTAGACGGAGTGTCGACATAAGCATTAGCGTCCTGAGCCCACTTTGGTTTCTCAATCTTCTTGGGCTGCTTCTTGGCAGATCCACTTTCAGTAGAAGACAAACTTGTCTGACTGCCTTTGAATTTCTTCTTCTCATCTTCGTCTTCTCCCATCGTGTAGTATGTCTTGTCCTCGTCTACTTGAAATAGCATGTAAGAGTCCGTCGTGCTGGCCATGAGAAGGTCACCAAACTTCTTCCGGAGTTTGGAGAAAGTAGGTCTGTCTATGGGATGTTCCTGCCAACATTCCAGCATGATGTCATAGCTACACAAACAAGCGCACATTCGTATAACAATAATTATTACAATTATCGAGTTCTGACCCTTCATAAAAAACTAGATTGAAACTTTCTCACCTAAAGGGGTCTGGAAAAAAAAGCAAAGAAAAAAAATGTGAAAAAATCTTAGTTGTCGCCGGGGAATTGAACAGGACCACTGGGTTGCTATAGCTCAGTGGTTAGAGCACTGGTGGCTAAAGCCAGTGGTCCTGGGTTCAATTCCCCGGCGACAACTACGATTTTTTTCACATTTTTCCTTTGGGTGAGAAAGTTTCAATCTAGTATAAAAATAATCGTTAATTTCATGTCCTTCTTTTTAAAACTTTATTATGTACTAAACCAATACTATTCAGTTTTATTAATGTAAATTTCAATGAACATATAAATGACAGAGAGAGACAGTCTTTACTATGTTACCAATATAATAGTATATTTATTTTTAACTTCATTTATAATAAATGAAGTAAAAAAAAATAAATATAATATATATTATATATATACATATATATATATATATACACTATTGTATTACAGTAGACCCTCAGTTATCCGAACACTTCAGTACCGAGGGTTGTTCAGATATTTGAAATGTTCGGATATTCGAAATAAGTCATTTTGAATGGAGTCTTAATCTCTTATCTATTTAATGCACAGCAAAATTCCAATGAATATCATTATAATTCCGGCCAAAAATGGTGTTCGGATTAGCGAGAGTTCGGATAAATGGGGTTCGGATAAATGAGGGTCTACTGTAATAACATAGTAAAGACTGTCTCTCTGTGTCATTTATATGTTCATTGAAATTTACATTAATGAAACTGAAGCAGGGATGGTAAAAGATATGGTTATCTAAAACGTATCGTCACTGAGGAATGTAATTACAGAGAGGCAAAACTTAGACAAGATTCATAGAACTCCCACCCTCCCCGTTGTAAATCTATTCTTCCAGAATATCCAATTACAGAGGGAGCTTATTCAGCTCAGGCCAAACATTTCGAGAAATGGGATCCAACTGGCACAGTAAGACACACAATACTGTACATAATATCCCCAAAGTCACCACATCCCTTTTCAGCCTTCTCTTACACTTCTGGGGCACAATTCTCTGGTTTCTCCAGTCTGTAGCCTTGTTTCAGCATCATCAGCAAGTCCTGGTTCTGAATGGTCGGATAAGGGAAGCCGCCTAGAGAGAGAGAGAGAGAGAGAGAGAGAGAGAGAGAGAGAGAGAGAGAGAGAGAGAGAGAGAGATGACACAAGAACCACAATTATATTAATGCTACATTAGGTCTACATCTTGGGTAATGTAATCGTATCAGGCTTATTACAAATTAAGCCCTTAAATAGTGAACACATGGGCAATTACCTGACCAACTTATGAGTAGCTTGCCAACTAAAACCAATGTTCACATTAATTACGCAAAAAAAAAAAAAAGCAAAAAAAAAAAAAAAAAAAAAAAAAAAAAAAAAAAAAAAAAAAAAAAAAAAAAAAAAAAAGCAAAAAAAAAAGGCAGAGTTCAACAGTCTGAATGGGTTGATGATGCTATAGTAAGTGTGTTAGTATTTTGGTACCAACTAATAACTTCTTGCACATGCTTTTACTATAAGTAAAGATATCCCATAAAATGTATACTTTGTTGATCTAATTATAAGAAATTGCACTAAATTTCGTACCCATAGTGCCAATCTCCCATAGCACAACTCCGTAAGACCAAACATCAGACGATGTCGTGAACTCTCTGGCATCCACGGACTCCAAAGCCATCCACTTGAGAGGGAGTCTTCCTTTTGTCGTCTTCACATACACATCCTCCACCTCCCGAGAGAGACCAAAGTCAGTAATCTTCAAGTTCTTGTTGTCTCCAACGAGGATGTTGCGGCAAGCCAAGTCCCGATGAACTATGTTGATGCTTGATAAGTATTCCTAAAGACAAGGCAAAAATAAAATAGCCTCACAATGGCACTTTTAAAATAAGGTTTCTGACTTCTTCATAAAAACTAAGAAAGAACTTTTCTCAATCACATAGGTCTAAGGAAATACAAAGTTTAAAGATGATAAAATTTCAGTTGTTGCCAGTGAATTGAATCCAGGACCCCTGGCTTTAGTCACCAGAGCTCTAGACAAAATTTACGGTTTGACGCAACTCAGAGGTTGGAGCACTGGTGGCTAAAGGCAGGGGCAGAGTTCAATTCTTTGGCCAACAACTGAGAATTTTATCACATTTTACCTATGCTTTTCCATCAACCCAATTGATACCATTTGATTGAGAAAATTTCATTCTACAGCACTTTAATTTCTTCATTAATTTTATCAAAGAATCCCAATAACGCTTCACATGAGCTCCTCATCCTGAATATCTTTCATTTAAAACTTGGTCAAATTACCGACTTGCTTTGATTTATCCATTTCTGCTTCACATGAGCTTATCCTGAGCATCTTTCATTAATTTGGTCAAACTGCTGACTTGCTTTCCTTTCGCAAGTCATGTCATAACTAGGTAGTGAATTATTACCACAGAGTTCAAATGGAAGGTGCATGTGTAAACAAGCTCACAGGTAACAGCAGAATAAGATGGTTCCTAGAAATGTTTTTGGATCTGACCTCAAAGTCACATACTCTACACCAACTTCCCTCCAAACTGACTTACTGTGCCACATTCTTTCAGTCTAGACCACATGTCTTCCTTAGATACACTGACATACATCACACTACCCATTTTATCCTGTCCTCCAGTTCCTAGCCAAGAATCCCCAACAAACACTGATGAATTGGCACCAAAAAGTGTAATCCAAATATTGCAGTGTTGGCAAAATGGAGGCCAAGAATTTCTTGTACAGTAGTTTTTACTAAAAATGTAATTGAAGGTTTCCATTGATGGATTATGAGAATTTGTCTTGGCAAAATGGAGGCCAAGACAAATTCTCATAATCCATCAATGGAAACCTTCAATTACATTTTCTGAATTTTATTTTTAAATAGCAGTGAACCCTCAGTGCTACTACACGCTAGCTAGCTATTACAAAATCATTTCTTAAATTACATACTTTGGCATACCAAATCTGGATCCAATAGGTTGGAATATAGCTGGTGCAATGAAAATGGTATGTAATGCTGCCTTCATAAAAAAAGCTAGAAATGTTCACTACGCAAATGACTTACTTGTAGTTCCAATGCAAAACTTCACTCCATAAAAGTCACAACATAAAGAAAAAAATATAGCAGACAGCAAGAAATTATTTGCTCACGTGATCATGTGACAATAGAGAGCGTTATATTCACGTGATCATGTGACAATAGGGAGCGTTATATTCACGTGATCATGTGACAATAGGGAGTGTTATATTCACGTGATCATGTGACAATAGGGAGCGTTATATTCACGTGATCATGTGACAATAGGGAGCGTTATATTCACGTGATCATGTGACAATAGGGAGCGTTATATTCGCACTAAGTTAACGATCGTACGGCCAAAAAAAAAAAAAAAGACTAGATAATAAGCTGAAACAAAAAATTCTGGCATAATAAAGAGATAAAGGGATTTAAACTTTCAAGTACAACAGTTTGATGTCTCTTTCAATCTCGGGGAGGATGATGCCGTTAGGTTCAGTGCTGGTAGACAGACTGACTGACGGTCATAGTGAGTACTTTATGTGCATGTGCTGAGGGTTAACAACAACAACAACAGCAGCAGCAACAACAACAACAACAACAACAACAACAACAACAGCAACAACAACAACAACAACAGCAACAACTACAACAGCAGCAGCAACAACAACAACAACAACAACAACAACAGCAAATATTCAGAAATTCCGCTACTGCTCACCATGCCTGTGGCTATCTGGTAGGCAAACTGCATGAGGTCATTCCCATCCAGGTCTCCAATGTCTCCGTATATATCCTCCTCCTCTTCCGCCTGAGGTTGCGCTTGAGTCGGTAAGGGGTCAAGGTGCGAGTACTCATTAGTCGTCTCCTGCAATTAACATGGGGCAAGGATGAAATGGGCATATTAAACAGGTAAGTGTGGCATGACAGAACAGGGTCGTAATGGTGGGCGTGACCCCACGACATGATTGATAAGTTCATGTTATGCAAAATAACACCACATCAAAGGTTAAAAGCATTCACAAATTTAATATTTTCTCCGTGAGTAGACTCTGTAGGGACGTGTTCGACAGGTTACACATTCATGTTTACAATCGTATCAATTGGCAGTGACTTTAACACATACTTGTAGCAACAGCCACCATCATTGAAAGGGTTATTAATTGGCAGTCGGTCACTAAGGAAATGTGGAAGTTATGATTGTTGTATGCATGCATAGCTGAGTCAAGGCATTGTTCCAAGTGTCTGGGCCACTTGAAACCCAGGGCATCATAATCTGGGTCACTTGAAACCCAGGGCACCATATTCTGGGTCACTTGAAACCCAGGGCACCATATTCTGGGCCACTTGAAACCCAGGGCATCATAATCTGGGTCACTTGAAACCCAGGGCATCATAATCTGGGCCACTTGAAACCCAGGGCACCATATTCTGGTTCACTTGAAACCCAGGGCACCATATTCTGGGCCACTTGAAACCCAGGGCATCATAATCTGGGCCACTTGAAACCCAGGGCATCATAATCTGGGCCACTTGAAACCCAGGGCACCATATTCTGGGTCACTTGAAACCCAGGGCACCATATTCTGGGTCACTTGAAACCCAGGGCACCATATTCTGGGCCACTTGAAACCCAGGGCATCATAATCTGGGTCACTTGAAACCCAGGGCACCATATTCTGGGTCACTTGAAACCCAGGGCACCATATTCTGGGTCACTTGAAACCCAGGGCACAATATTCTGGGTCACTTGAAACCCAGGGCACCATATTCTGGGCCACTTGAAACCCAGGGCATCATAATCTGGGTCACTTGAAACCCAGGGCATCATATTCTGGGTCACTTGAAACCCAGGGCACCATATTCTGGGTCACTTGAAACCCAGGGCACAATATTCTGGGTCACTTGAAACCCAGGGCACCATATTCTGGGTCACTTGAAACCCAGGGCACAATATTCTGGGTCACTTGAAACCCAGGGCACCATATTCTGGGCCACTTGAAACCTAGGTGACCATATAACATGAAATTCTGAGCCAAATGAATTTGACACATCCTGAGTCAGCAATTACTCACATACATACACTCTATCTGCTTTAACTTAACTTCTGGAACTAACCGAATACGGAGCAACAGATATAGGTTCTGCGGCAGAAGAAGGCGGGGCTAAGCCTATCCCTCCATTAGAGGCTCCTTCATACGGCTCTATGCTACTGTACCCAGCTCCCTCGGCTTTCTGTGCCACATCGGTGGCTAATTTTCCCTCCACGGAATCAAACAAAAGGTTGATGACACCTAGATTTCCATCAGCAGAAGGTCCGCCATTTTCCATAACTACCTCCACTTTTTCTTCCCTTTTGTCCTCCAGCAAAGGCTGGTCAGAGAGTGGAGAACGTTCCCCTGGAGACGTCTCCCTTCCCAGGAACTCGGCGTAACCGCTATTTCCAGTAGTCACTCTATCGATGGTGTCTGACTTTTCATTTTTAAGCAATTCCATTTGTCTCTTCATATCTTCATACGCCTTGCGCTGCTGCTCCAGCTGGACGCGAAGATACTTCTCTTCACGTTGCCTTGACGCTTTCTAAAGTAAACAAACAAACAAAAAATCATCAATGAGTATTTAGTAATATAAAATATTACAAATTCTTTGGAAGTAAGTTGCCGACAATTTATTTTGTAAGATTAGAAATTGTTTAATTAAGTCTAGATAGTTGGAAAAATTTTTTTTCCATCTTCCACAATATATATGTATATATATATACATGCAATTACTACAATCAACACAGAAATTCAGAACAAAAAAATAAAAAAATAAAAAATAATAATAAATGAAAAAAAACAACAAAATAAAATACTCCACCTTCTTTCTTTGGTTGCGAAGATAGTCCAGCAAGTCTCCATGGGACACAAACTCAGTGATGAGACAGAGAGGTTCCTGCAGAGTGACACACCCCACCATGTTGACGATGTTGGCACAGTATCCCTCAGAGATCTTCTTCATCATATCTATCTCTGTCAGGAAGTCACTGCGCTCCTTCCTGGATGCCGTGTCTACACACACACACACACACACACACACCACAGTTCAAGCTCTGATCAAACACCACAATAAACGTAATAGAACAAACCACTTATTACACTCTGTCAGAGTGATATGGCAAGATATTTCACTCTCGGGCTTTATTTTCACTCATCTCTGGCTAGTCAAAATAAATTAGCCTGCTCATGAAATATTTCGCCATATCACACTCTGACTCATGTAATCAGTATTACATATACATGTATATAATACATTACATTTATACAAGTGTATACACATAATGTATGTTAGAGTTAACTCCATGATACCACCCAATCAATAGTACAGACATGTATGCATCAGCTAACCAACTCTAATTACAGACTAAACTTGACTTTCATGGGCAGAAAAAACTTAACTTCAGTGACAGGAATTCCTTTCCAAGGAGGTTTGATTATGAGCACCTACCTCAATACAACAATCTCCCTTACTCCCTCCCTTCAAATCAATCAATCAATCAATAAATAAAAAAATAAATAAATAAATAAATAAATAAATAAATAAGTAAATAAATAAATAAATCACCTTTTAGCAGCTTGACGGCCACAGGTAATCCAATAGTGTGTTTCAGTTTAGAGCTGAGCTTAGGGTTTCTGAGAGGACCTCTGATAGTGCCTTTAAAGACGAGACCAAAAGCACCTTCTCCCAGGTGATCCTCCACAATCACGTCCGTGGTCGGAATCTGGACACACACACCATCGGATACTTGTTTACATACTGGATACGCTGAACCGTAAAATTAACCTGTGTGGGCGGATATTACACACCGGCCGGCCACAATTATCGTGACTGTTGTCACAATTCAAGGGCCCGTGAGCTGTTAGCACATGGAACACTAGTCATCACTCATTAGCTGGCTGAACAATTTCTTTCAGCAATAAGAGGTACTATACATAATACTGGGACTACATATTTCAAATAAATCCTATCCTCTAATTGCAACCAAATATGTACCCTCACAACTTAACACACACACACACACACACACACATTCTCTCTCTCTCTAGAAATTCTTTAACACATCTTGACACCTCATAATAACAACATTAACTACACTGCATTTTTAAAATCAACAACAATAATACAATAATACCAATGCTTACTGCTACTACTACTACTATTGCTGTGACGACTACTACTACTACTACTACTACTACTACTACTGATGGATAAACAACAATTAATATTCTATTTAACTACCGACTGCACGTACACACATACATACCTCCCACTCATCCACTACCAGTTCCTTCCCCTTCACCATGCCTGGGGCAATGTACGGTGCATCAGGCTCGTCCATCCACAGCTTCAGGGCCTTGTCATCACCAGCCTAAAACAAACAAACAAACTCACACATACCCAAACCTTGAATGGGTGAACTACATCTGCAGAAATGTTGAAATGGAACCATTTCTCTGTTTTTATCAATGTAAATATAAAAAGTTAATTAACTAAAGTAAGCTCTAATTAAATAAACATACAGTGGAACCTCGATTATCCGGACCTCAATTATCCGAATGCTCGGATTATCCGAAAGGCAAATTCGTCGCGCATGCGCAAAAATTCAATGGCTAATAGCTGCCATTTTGAGTAGGAGAGGCTATGGCTGAACGTAGTCAAGTGGCGGTGAAATGAAAAAGGACTGTTCTAACAATTGAAAAGAAGGTAGAAATATTGTAAGCTTAAGAAAAATAGTTGTTCCAGCTTAGCCAAAGAATATGGCATAATATGGCATCGGAATTTCTACCGTTTGCGAGCTGAAGAAGAACGAAGAGAAGATACGGTCATTTTTTGTATCCATGGATAGCCAAACTGTTGCGAAGAAAAGAAATTTGCTAATGATGTACAATTGGATAAGGCTGGTGAGTAAACTTTGCTCACTCATTTAGCTACAGTGCTGAATAACTAAGTGATTTTTTTAATTTTTTTAATTTTTTATATCTGTAGTGTGCCTATGGTTTGTCCAAAAAAGAGTTGAAGGAATGCCTATTTCAGGTCCAATTCTTTGTGAAAAAGCAAACTATTTCTATACCAAGCTACATCCTGGGGAGCAACAGACTTTTTTCTTTGATATGAACATCAAAAAGAAGCTGAACCAACAACACTTCTCCATCTACAAAAAATACATACATTGGCATCTAGAAAGCGAAGTTCAAATTTGAAACAAACAATATTGGCAGCGTTTATTCGTAAAGAATGACTTGATATTAACATTCAAAACAATATTAATTTTTGTTATAAGCACTGTTTACTTCATATTTAATAACAATGCTGTGTAATTAGGTGCAATAACTCATGAATATTAATAAACCTCAATTATCCGTAAATTTCAGTTATCCGAAAGGGTCTCTGTCCCAAGCCTTTCGGATAATCGAGGTTCCAATGTACTATCCTCCATAAAAACCAATCCTCTTCATCAGTGCTTAATGAAAAAATAAATAAATAAATGAACAAAAACAAACAAAAACAACAACATATTTATCATATAAACAACAACAACATATTTATCATGTATATAATAACAATAACATATTTATCATTATATAAACAACACATATATAAAGATGGCAGGGAAGCGAATGGTTATTATTTCGCAAATTATGCAAGAATAACTTTTTTACCGACTAGTTATGTTGTTTCCTACTGTTAGCATTTCTCATCCAAACAAATTAAAAATCAAATTATAAATTGAATTTCTACTCGCACAGCCGGCCAAAGAGCAAACAGATCACAAAAAAGTGCTGTATTTAATTCATGCAGTTAACTCTAGCTTGTTAATGCTTACAACATGACAACTGTTACGATTTGTGAGACCCAACTGACAGGCAGACAGGCCTAGGGGAAATCAGCACTATAACTTCCTGGAATCTTGATGCCAAGGGTATCTATTGTGTGCACAAAGAGACTGATCTATCTCCTGAGTTGCTAGGCAACTCGCCCACTCCATGAGAGGGAGCCGGTGTGAGAAAGATAAAGAAAGGCAAGCACTACTTCAAGACGAGAGTGATCGTACGTTTACTTACCCAATCCCAACTCCCTGCAATGGAAAAATATTTGTAGTTGTATAATAAAGAAGAAGAGTTCGTTATTCTTGTATTCTTCATTCGTTACCGCCACACACACACACACACACACACACACACACACACACACACACACACACACACACACACACACACACACACATTGTCTCTTGCTAATGAAACACACAGGCAGAAACGCTCCATAGACTACCAACTCAAGCCCAAGATTACACAATGAAGCTCCTTTAAACACAATCTTTCCTAGAATCACTCCTATAACTTCATTCATTGCAACAGAACTATACCTCAGGACCATATTGCAGCAAACGACCCAAATATCTCCGATTGAACACTTCCTCTGGTCATTATCTCATTAACGATTGACGGGTCAAATTCCACTTGGAAGGCTTCCAGCAAACCTTATCTGGAAATGCACCTCATACAGTTTCAAACCGGAATGAAGCTGGCCACATAAAACCTGGGATATCACCTGGAGAAGGGAAACTATGTGTACACATGCTTCACTGGCAGATTGTTGCAGTATCTCAGCCGGTAGAGAAAAAAATTCTAGGAAGGCACTTCAAGGCACTTTGATAAAAGGAAGGAAATTGCAGGGGAAAGCAAATCCAGCAACACAAGTTATGTAATGCTCAAAGGCTAAATGATACATAGGGCTAGCAATATCTCCATGGAGATAATAAAAAATAAATAAATAAAAAATAAATAAATAAATAATAAATAATTAATTAATTAATTAAAAAATATATATACGCTTCACAATGTTACCTTTAGGTACGTTATTAGCTACGAATGAAAATCTAGCTTTATATAATGGTATTGAGCCTTCTATGCATACGGTTACTCCATTCCTGTATAAAGAACTGACATGGAGAATTATTTATTGGAGTGTAAAGTCTTGACTTGTGAACCTCACTGGATACCATATAATACAGTTTTTGTTTGAAGGCGGTGGAAAGGGGACGAAATGCACTTATCTTGTCAGTGTTCTACATTAACTGGACATATTTCCCCCCTCAAAACAACAATATTCGCTCTTAATTGGTCTTTTACTCTGTTCAAAAAGTAACTACAGTGTAAACTAGTCAAACCATGGCAACTCTCAGGATTATCGCTACATAACCACCCTCTTCCTCAGGCTTCGTGATGGTTACCAGTGATAATTTCTCGAACCGATGGTTTAACTATTACATAAAGCAGTGAGCAGAGTGGGCCGTGAGGAAGTTATGATTACTGAAGTAATGTATTTAAGGTTAAGTTGATTTCGTTAGTTTCTGCCTGCCTTGATGGCATGTCCAACTAGAAGAAAGTTTGGCTAGTAATTCAATCATTGGATGAGCAATAACCATTAGTCTCACCCACAGAAATATCCCCAATTCAGCTAGATCTTGAAAAAAAAAAAAGAAAAAAAAAAAAGAAAAAAAAAAATCTCATAAAATGACATCAACCCATTGATAAAGGACACACCCACAGATCATGGCCACACCCATTAATAATGACCACCAAACCCACTGATAATGGCCACATCGAGCAGAAAGTGTTCTGCTGATTTCACACAATAATAATTACGTCTTTCCACAGTTTCAACAATCTGAGAAAGAGGATAATGATAGGATAATATTCTAGTTACCACACCCATGACCACACCCACGACAAAAATATTCACCTTCATGGAATCCTTGAGCTTGTACTGAGCGTAGCAGAAGTAGATGATGACTGCTATTATGATGGCAAATACGACAGCTATTACAATGGCCAGAGGGATGACCACGCCCAGAATGATGGCCTGGGAGTTGCTTCCAGTCCTACCGTCTCCCGTGTTCAATATGAAGACATCCTTAGTTGAAGAAGCCATTTCTTCACCTGTGAGGTAGTCAACCAAGAAGTCAGTTAAAATTGATAATTTGTAGTGCATACACAAAAAAAAATCACTGAACTTAACAATGTAATCTATGTATGTAGGTTGTCATACGGGATTTTTCGCTAGGGGTCGGCGACACTGGCTGTACTTAGCCACGCCCATTTTTTAACCCAAACTACATAGATGTACATGTCCATGGTTACATACAGACTACAGAAGCCCCCCTACATTCCTGGGATTCCCCCTAAAATTAGTCTCTCCCCCCCCCCCCCCAAATATTTTTGCCCCAGCTTGTCAATATAAGATGCGTAAAATTATGACCTTACTCTACTGTTAGTTTGTTTAAAAATTTCCAACACTCCTTTAAAATCAACACTTACTGGTTTTAGTCCATTAGAGCATTTAAGCCACTAAATATGAAGTTTAGATGCTCTCCTTGTCAATTTATCGACTACTAATTTCCACCACTCTAGCAAAAAATCCTACAAGAATCTCTGCATGCCTGTATGAAAGTGCATATATACTGCACACTGATCAGTGTTTGGTCTCATACATACATGATTCTATAATCTAACTAATTCAACTTTAGCTGGGTCATGTACCTAAAAATATCATTGTGAAAATATCTAGGGTGGAATAAATATATATACATACCCGTAGCCAGAGGGGGTTCGAGGGGTTCGTCGAACTCCCCTTTAGAGTGACCGGAAGTAAATATTTTAGCCACACCCCACATATAACTTCTGGAATATCATCGTCAGTTCAATTGTGCTGAACCTGCGCTTGAATTCTCTGCTGTTTCTGGGTCTAAGTGACCTAATAAATATTCAGCTACTCGGATACAAAATTTCGCTCTCATATCAGCATGAGTAAAGCTTGCTACGTTACATTCTTTATAAAGTGTAACGTAATGCACTTTAGTAAGAATAATAGCACCGGTAAGCGTGCGATTCGATATTAATAGCACAAGCAGCGGATTTTTTTCAACAGATTAGAAAGGGAGTCTTCGAGCCCTCGGAAGTGTCTGAGAAAGTTAAACCTCAAATATACAGATAGTAAGTGCACTATCTAGTGTAGCTACACAGCAAATGATTAAAAAAAAACTGGCCTACTACAACTGTACATTTCCAAGGCTAGACTGCATGTTTGCGCACTTACTCTTACTTAAGCTACCGTGACATTTCACTTTATTCCGTGCTATTTCACTTAGTTATAGCGATTTTTCCAATGCATTTCGAACAGACAGTTTACACGCCGTACTATTAAATAACTTGTAGTACGAATACGGCATATTAATGTTGCACTATATACAGCTCACCGTAGTGGATAGAAGCCTGGTTACATGAGAATAATACCGCTTTTCTCTCGAATATCAACATTGTTTAATGAATTATAGTTTGAAGTAGAATAACCAATTATAAACTTTAGTGCACTTATCTTTTGTTTTTTAGTATTGTAGAAGAATTAATGAGGAAACAAAAGTAGGTGTGGCTTTTTGCGTCTTAAAATCCGAACCCCCCAATGCGAGCCTCTGGCTACGGGCTTGATATATACAGTGTATATATTTAGAAATATAACAAACTAACATCAAGCAGTTAAAACTTACGATTGAGCTGTATCTGGATAGGTACAGGGTCACTCCACCTCCCCTGAAGTCTGCCAGCCACAGAGCGCATCTACACATGAAAGTTAAAAATAAATAAAATAAACTCAACAAAAACTGTAAACGATAAGAAAAAAAATTAGCAGATCTAGAGCAAGAATTCCTTGAAGGTCAAAAGAAAAAAAAATGAGAGAGAGAGAGAAATGTGTGAAAATAAAGTTGGGTTGTCAGTAAATACTTCCATGAACTGTTGTCACTCGTGTGTGTGTGTGTGTGTGTGTGTGTTTGTGTGTATTTAGAGTATACACAAAATATCGAAAACATTTATTTCACGGTACCGAAGTTGATTCTGTTTATATTAAATACTACATGTCTAGCTACAAGAGGGTGACCAGAATGGACTGAGGTCAACAAAGGTCAAACAATGGCACATACTATAAACTAGCTGTTGATTATTACTCGCATATAAAAATGCATTTAAGGATGCCTGCAATAACGACGTTGCCTCCTTCAACAGTCTGGGCCTCAAAGATGCAATTACTCAACTGACAACTGACTGGCACATCACGGAGTAGTGTTATATTTGAAACTCACGTGCAAGTATTGAGTTAAGTTATCTCCCTCGTTGATGTCGCTAGGCAACACAAGCTCGTCACTGATGGTAGTTACATTCTTGTCACTATTCAAGATCTATACGAAATAATACATACAGTAATAGGATAACAATATTTCCTGTCAGCTTAATTTATCACGATACTCTCCCCGCCCTTTTTAATAACTTCACGACATACACACACCCCACGCCCCTGTAATTTTCTCGTAAATTAACAGACGACATATCTCACATTGATCTCCCGAGTGAGGTAATCGGATGGAGGGGCTTCCCCGTACGGCTCCTCAATGGGGTCCATGCCGACGGCCAACTGCAGGCTGGTCACCGCCATGTCTGCCTGCTCCACGACACTCCTCCTCCTTCTCCTCTTCCCCGTCGAACCTCTGGTGACCTCTGACCACTCCACCATCATGGTGACTCGCACAGCTGATATGCTTCCATCACTGCCAAACATAATTTCGATTTCAGGTTCCCCCGGAAGTAGCACCTCAGGGGGCGGGACCTCGGGTACGCTGACAACCAACGGATTGCTCCAGTTTCCGCCGATTTCAGCAACATTTAGAATACGTAACTAAATTTAAGAAAAAAAGATTTATCAATAATGTTAAAGTGAACCAAAAATACAGGAAATTACTAACAATAAAGTGAAATTGGCAAAAGAGACGGTAATTCTCAACAAGAAATGAAAAAAAATATCGTATGTCATCTCCCTTGTAAATGGGCAGGATTTCCCTTGTAAATGGGCGGAGTTTAAACTCACTTATGGGCATGCAAGCACTAATGCATAATGCTTCACTAAGTATGCAACAGAATGCAAAGAATATTAGCAAACATGTAGCAAACAGGGTTACACATTCCATTGCTGCCTCTTACTGGAACAACTGTATTCTTGTGTATACGTAAGTGTGCAATTTTCATTGCATCAAGTTAACCTGATTAAATTACAGAGTCTACATTGAACACCAAGTGTATGCACATCTCCGTCCCCTGTCCCTCATCTCCTTCTCCTCCCCCCCCCCCCTTCCCCCCCCATCCCCCAACCCTTCCTTCACCGTCTTACCCCACTTGAGCATTATTTTCCCACAGAATGAATCCACAGAGTATTGGAGCGATACCTTAAATCTCTACTGACATATGCACCTTTACTGAGCTTGGCTCTCCCAGACAGATAACATCTGACCAACGGAATAATTGGGAGCTTGTAAGACCAGATGGACTCACAGCGTCACTCACTCACAACTTCTGAATATACAATTGCCCTCTAATAATTTGCATGCATTGTTACAAGACATACAGAGTACCATGCTCAGGAAAGCACTCAGTATTACGGACACATACAATATAACATTTACTTATAGGCTTTGTACAAGATTGTTCACTGGTGGGAGCGGGACACATTGTGTGCACATAGCCACACCCCTTTTTAAGCCCACATTACTTTGTTGCACATGCCTGTATGAAAGTGTATATATATATAATATATATATATTATATATATATAATTATATATATATATATATATACACTCCACCCTAGATACCTTTACAATATCTTTAGGTACAGATATTTCACTCTGTTATTTCCTGTACTGCTGCAAGCCCATTACCCTTGTCAGGGGCGTAGCAGGCCAATTTGAAGTGGTCCGGCCAGGAAGTGGGTGTGACCAGGAAGTGGGTGTGAACTTAATTAAAGGTGTTGACTATTGTTTATTAATTGATTAAAATAATTATTGTACAGTCACTAACAAGGTATAGCTACTTATTATAGGGGGAAAATATCAAATAATTTTTCCAAAACTAATCAAACACTCCAAAAATTGATTGCCTGTGATCACTGTTAATAAAAGTTTCCAACTGTTTTAGGAATTGTAACTATCATTTCATGAGCTTCTTTGTGACACTTACTTTCTTCATGCCTACGAAATGATTCTGGACCATCCTTCCAATTGGTGAATCCTCTCCTTATAAAAGCTTGGTCTTTTGTACCAGATTTCAGCTTACCAGCTTTATCAGCTTTGATACAAATAAAACAAAATGCAGCATCATCCGTTTCTGAGTAGTGTAGCCAAGAAAACCAGCTTTGCTGAAAACTCCAAAGTTTCTCTTTGGAAAAGTAAAAGTTGCTGCTGGCTGGTGCGGTTTCTGCTCCGTGGAAGCTGGGGAAGCCATGACAGTGAACTGTTACCACTCCGCGTCCACCGTAGTGGTTGTGAGTGCAACGATTATTACCCGCGCGGTTCAGAAAAAGTCATTACTTTTGTATGCGACGATCCTTACCTGTAACTAGGTTAAGAGAAAAAGTGGTCCGGCCAAAGCCGGACCGGCCGGACCGGCTCCTACGCCCTTGCTTGTATAGCATGCAACAGGGCCAAACTTTTCAATTTTCTGGTTTTTACAGATACCTTCCTCTCTCAACAGGGCAGGGTTAGAGCAGCTGCTAAAATGTCAGACTGGGGGTGAGGGTAGCCCCTCAACCAACTTACCCTGTGAGTTACCCTTCCCTAGTCTTTCCTCTAGTACTATAACTACAGTTGTGAAGATATCTAGTGTGGAATAAACCACTTATTACACTTGTCAGAGTGATATGGCAAAATATTTCACTCTCAGGCTTTATTTTCACTCACCTCTGGCTCTTGAAAATAAATTAGCCTCCTCATGAAATATTTCTCCGCATCACACTCTGACTCATGCAATAAGTACTATATTATGTACACGCATATATACACTGCACACTGATCAGTGTTTGGGCACACGCATGAACTATCTCATTAACTTCAGCTAATGTACTATACCAAAAATTCAGGGAGGGGGAAGGTAGTCTCGCAGGTCAGACCCTTTACCCATACGGTAAAGGGTCTGGCCTGGCGAGACTAGGGGGAAGGGGAGAGATCCCAGGGCAGCCATTCCTCTGTCTGAGATCCTATTATGTGTTAGCATGAAATGTTTTAAGTGCACAACTAATCACGATGTAAACGTATGAACAAGTTCTGCCTTCCGATGATGTTGCCAGGAGGATTCTCTGTTTCACTTCAACACACGAACACTGCAGCTGGCCAGGGCTGAGCTGCCAGAAGCTGTAACAATAGGCCGTTTCCACGACTACCTTCCTCCACTATCCTGAGATTGCAGGAAGTTATGGTGGAGGAAATGAACGTTTGGAATGTAATTTGTGAAAGTTACAATCCAAGGTGGGCGGGGCTGCCAGGAAATGAGGTCTTGAACTCGGAATCTCCAGGTTTCTTCTATCTGACAATAAAATGTTGTGCTTAGCTTTAAGCACAAAAGGACTGTGAGCTGATGTAGAGCCTAGAAGGAAGCCACTTATGGAGAACGCATTAATAGTATCACCTCCATTATCGAAAGAGTTTTGAGTTAAGGAGTGAACTTACTAAAATGCAATGTTTAACCAGTTACTTCATCAAATGTGTTACTAATAAGCACAAGAAGTCCATATTTGTGTGTGTAATAATGTAGGTACTACATGCAATCAGTTTAACTCAGACTACACTTCACATACTGGTCAAAAAGATAGCACTTCTTCCAAGGACTATAGTGACATGTTGTATGTATGTATGTACATGATGTAATATAGTCCACCACATTACCAGAACAGCAGCAGTATTAATTATATTCATAGCTAGCTAAGTATTAACATTCTTATTAATGCACGCATTACATCATCCTTAGTTTTGGACCTCATGGCGCATGCGCGGCAGGTTTTCTATATATTATGGCTTGCCACGTGTGCCCATTTTCAGTTGTCGTTCATAGCCGTAACCCTTTATCCATAATCCTGAGTAAGGACCCTTCACGTAGGGAGATTGGAAGCTTTGAACAGCTTTGGGGATATAGACAACTCTGGTAGCAGTCTACTCTGGTCTGTCTCTCACACTACACCACACGACCCATCCCTTCTCTTGTAGAGCATTACTTATCTCACCTGTACAAACACATCCACTCCCAGAGATTGGAAAACAAAAGCCCTCTTCACCGTGCTCATTGAAGTTGGAGACGCAGCATCAATCTGAAATTATAAAATTAGATTAAAGAACAGGAATTAAAAATAAATAAATAAATAAATAATAATAATAATAATAATAATAATACATATTGTATTAGGATTTTATATTGATAGACATTTCACTTCATTCCTGGGAGACTCCACCCACTTAGATGGGCGTGTCCTCTCATCATGTGATTGTATTAAAACACATATTAGCTGACAGCACGTATTCAAGGACTAAATTTGAGAGGGAAGGTGGGGGTTGAGCTTAAAAGGTACAGGATGTATCAGTGATTGGACAAAAGGCTATAAACACAAGGAGGGCCCCTCTCTCTCTCTCTCACACACACACACACACAAGTACACACACACACACACACACACACAAGTACACACACACACACACACAAGTACACACACACACACACACAAGTACACACTCACACACACACACACAAGTACACACACACACACACACAAGCACACACACACACACACACACATTAAAACTAACATCTTACCTGCACCATAGTGATGTAGTCATTGTTGAATTCATCCTGCGTAGCGATCAGCCGTGTTGGCCCCGCCCATATCTGGATCACAGTGCTCTCAAAATTGTGTGCCACCATCATCTCTATGGTAACCTCCACGCCCCCACTGGAGCTAGAGGCCGTACTGTACCAAACAAAATGAAATAAATTAAGTGTACAAGCATACAATATGTAGTATGATAATGGTCAATACTACTACTACTACTACTATTATTATTATTATTATATTATAACAACTTCACAGAGACAGTAATTAATCCTTTGACTGTCTGAGCAGAGAATTCTCAGCATTGCACCGCTCTCGATTCTCCGAATTTTTAAAAATCTATATCTAATACGTTTCCATTTTTGTTGTTGCTTATGCTACATTGCTCTGACGTAGTACTTCCGGTAATAAAAAATTTGAAACGAGTGCACCGGTATTTGTTTTTTAATGATTTTTTTAAACTGGAAGCTAACTGTTGAGCGTCTGTCTGCCCGAATGTTTTTAATAGTACGGGGTTCTGAAGTTCAGAATTCAGCACCTAGAAGGTGAATAAGCCGTGCACTCTGTCTGAACCAGTAGCAATTCTGAGATGGTTGGAGATTGAGTTTCAGCTAGTACCGTTAGAAACAGTAAGTCCAAATGTTTAGCTCTTCTCTTTGCAGACTAAAATTACTTTTTTTTCATAATACGTAGTAAAGAGTTGGTCTTGATGTGCTTTAAAAATTCAATTCTTGCTGGAAAAAAAAATATGAAGCATTAATAAATTTTTCATGTTACCCATCTGGTCGTCATAAAATGGACAGGAAAGGGGTTAATAGCATCGCCATGGAGATCGGCTAAGATAAACAAAGACAGCCAACATTGAAGTTGTCATCTTGAAATATCTTGCAAGATAAAAACCATTTATAGCTCAGATTGACAGACATACAATGTCTGTACACTAACCAATATTTCATTTTACTTTGCCAGCCTTGATCCCGGCTTACTTGCTTTCTGCAAGGTGCTTACCCCACCCACCTTCCAGGGAAAGTCCCTTGTGGAACCCTCAGTTGCTCACCTCAGTGAAACCTGGCTCACACCAGTTCTATCCTCTGGCACTGGACCTGGTACGGTATCCTCAGTCGAGAAGAAAATCAGGAATGGCTGACTCCAGTCACTTAAAGTATCTGTAGTTCTAATACGTCCCTAAACACAAAAACATGACAAATTACGCTCGCTCTGTCTCTGAAACCACACCCTTTCCAGAATGTAATGTGACTAACTCCATAAACATTCACAATTAAATAGTTTACAACATGTAGCATATGACCACACCCACACTTAAATCCCACCCACTATCCTTTATGACCACACCCACATTGGTGATCACACCCACATTTATGACCACACCCCTTATCACGTCCATCTCATCTCACCTCCACTCCGACCACAATCTGCCTCTGTGATGTCACCACCCTCAGCCCAATTGCCGTCACATTCCCAGGTTCGATATCCTCTTCCAAGGTGACGCTCACATTCCTAGACGTAGCCCTCAACTCATAATTAGTTATGTCCTGATCTCCGTTGATCATAACGATGTCGTGGGTAAAGTACAAGTTAAATAGCACATCGTACTGGTTGCGCTCTACGGCAGTGATACTTTTACTCGTCACAACAAATGTGCTAGGTAGGAGTGGCTCGTACTTCAATGTGTTGACACCTGTCACAACACAGCTTGTCTGCAGAACAGGCTGCGTCCCTGGAAGACTTGGCCGCCATGTTTGAAATAAAAACTACATACATGTACAAGGAGAACAACACACAACATGAGAACATGAAATATGGGATGGGCTTGGAATTGATGGAAAAAAAGAAAAGAAAAAGAAAGCCAAAACAAATGAATTTAACTTACGTATCTATACCCAATCCATCTCACACTTAATACATTTACACCCATTCCATCTCACACTATATACATTTACACCCATTCCACCCTACACTTAATAAATTTCCACCCCATACCCATTCCACCCCACACTTAATAAATAAACACCCATTCCATCCTATACTTAATAAATCTATACCCATTTGACCCCATACTTAATAAATCTACATCCCTTCCATCTCACACTTGATAAATCTACACCCATTCGCCCCATACTTCCCATTCCACCCTACACTTAATAAATTTACATCCTTCCACCAATTTACACCCATTCACCCTACACTTAATAAATCTACACCCATTAAACCCCAAACTAAACAATCTACACCCATTCCGTCCCACACTTAATAAATCTACACCCGATTCCACCGCACACTTAACAAATCTACACTAATTCCACCCCACACTTAATAAATCTGCCCTTATCCTGTCTATATATTGGTGAATAAATATCCTGATGTCGTATTCACTTCTTTCTGTGTACAGAAACTGACTTACAGTGAACTCGTAAGAATGTCCCAAACTGAGAGCCGGCACAAACAGGCCTGATGTATATTCATTAGACGTTCGATTAAGTCGCTGTCGCTCTAACCCTGTACCTTGACCTTTCACTACGGTGGTACCATCCTCATCTCTCTCCAATCGTGACAGGTCAAACACGTAGCCTAGGGCATCCAGAGCAGCTGGTGTGAACCACGGGCCACTGTAGCGCAGGTGGAGATAGACGTGATACTGGCGTCCCACTCTTGATTGGTTACAGGTTGCCACGAGATCACCGGGTTGATAATCAACTAAATATTCAGGCAAACAAACAAACAAACAAACAAAAATTGGTTCTGCGCTAATTATATTTCAGGGAGGTCAAGTCAAAGTTGGGATTATCATTTCTACAACTTTGATGAAAATTTGGGAACAATATGTCCTATAAAATCATGACAAATTTCAAAAACCAAAAGCATTTCCAGGGTGAATCCCATAAAATAAGGCCCAAAAACCCCTACCTAATGTGCTGTTTCTATCTCATATTTCTAAAAACTGTAAGTACCCTCTCTAATAACAACGTTAACTACTGCTGGTTCAGATCACAGAATCATTTCCGTGGCGTTACCTTACCAACATTTAGTGTATCAACCAGATTCTCGCACTTAATTTTCTTCAAACACACAAACATGTTGATAGTCCATAGTTCAACTTCCAGCAAGTGCTCAACAAATTTAGTAAGCACAAAATTCTTCACACACACACACACACAAACTACCAATAAAAATATTATGAATTATTAAATGCTAATTATTACAGGAGTCTTGCATGATTTCTTGCAACATGGCCAACGCTGACTCACCTAAAGTAGTCGTTATTCCTTTGCTGGAAGGAACATCACCAGCTATTACATTTCTTGGGACAACCTCAACCTGCAAAATAACAGGAATAAAATCTACAATAGTATATTGCCTTTCCAAACACATTAGCCATAAAATTATACTTTTAAGTAATCTTAATCATGATCTTCACCTATGCACATTGAGATACCAAAATACTAACAAGATTCTTCAACTTACAGAGACTGAGTATGAGCAACGAGTGATGGGAGGAGTCACGGGATTGGCGTTCAACTGAGCTTCCGTCACACGAAAAGTGAAGTTTGTAATGGACTGTAAGTAACACACAACACAGGACAATTATGACTAAAATATATCACATTGAAGCTAATGTAGATTTGACCAATTGGTAGGTAAGGTGACAAGGTGCTATACACACGTGGGTTTAAAGCTTCAGCAAAACGTGCCACATTATGGTGCCACACCCACAGGAGGTGTGGTCAATGGGAAAAGAGAAGGGAAACAAAGAAGAAGGAAAGAAAAGGAATGAACAAACTTATATATATTGGAGTTCAGAAGACAAACATGTAGTGTGTCAGATGTTAACTAGGTACCTGAGACTCGTGAACATGTATTCGATGAGTACAGTAAACTGCTACCATTATTAGTGTATGCAGATTCAATTTGCTCAGTCTTGTGCTTGTAGAATTTGCTCTGCGGTTTGTTAAAAAACAACATCAACAACAACAAACCATTTGTTATGAAAGGTGTGAATGAATAGGTACATAGCCTCCAGCTATATCTCTGGTGGCAGTGTACTACTGAGAGAAAGATCTATGCTAGGTAGAAATTTTCTAATAGCATGCGGGGAGAATTGTGAGACTGAACCCTTAAGTATTAAACACAACCATTTAAAATAATTAACCACAACCATATACTAAATTATGTTAGGCACCTAATACATGCTTATCTACACGCCTGGCTAAAGAACAAGATGCCACCGGGCAAGTTGTGCGTGTGGTAAAGTATCGTCAATTACAAAAACTACTATGACCAATTTCCAACTTAGACTGAAGAGTCTCTTACAGTATTGTGTATGTATTCAGTAATAGGTTTCCCACAGACTGCTTGGCTGGTTGTAGTACTCAGAGTTATCACATAGCTCCGTGCAAATCCAACATCTAATATCAAGGGAAAAGAGAAAGATAGAGAGAAAGAATAAAAAATAAAAAATAAAAAAATAAAAATAATAAAAAAGATTAGGTAAGAACAAGCTACTGCACACATCTCTTACTTGTTGGTTGCACCCAAGATGCAGTGATGATGTGGTAAAAGAAGAAACGCTCATCTGGCTGAGTGGTTACAGTAAGATCAGATTCTCTCAGTTGATCTGGATATTCTCCAGTCTCTATTGAATAGAAAAAGATTTTTTAAACGACGACCCTTACCCATTGTATATCAATACACAATTCGGGCGGAACTTTTGAACACGATATAGTTTATGATCTTACCCACACTTTACCATGCAATAAACTTCAGCAACTTGTAGTACAGTACACATATATCAGGACAACAGATAATTTAAAAAAATATGGCTACCTTAGTATAAATTCACTCTGTATTGTCTGAGGTCCACTACAAATACAATATTAACCACCACTAATCTCGTTGTTTAATTAAAGCATGTACTGTAGGTTTACGTAAAATTTATCAACAATAGAGCAAGAAATCAAGTCAAATATACTGTTTGTCACTTTACAATAATAATAATAATAACAATAATAACAATAATTATAATGATAATAATTTAAATTAGAAAATGAAATTGTTGCAATAAGCAAATCAAAGTTCAAGAATTTTATCAACTAGAAGGTGAATAAAATGTGCACTTCATTAGAATCTTGTAGCAGCTTTAGGACTGCAGTGTTAGTAACAAATAATCCGAAATTTTAGCTATCTTTTTATGGATAATTATATTTTATTTCTTGGGGCAGTCTTGTCTCTATCTATACTGGTTTCAAAAATTCACCTCTTCCTGAGTGAAGGCCTTCAATAAATATTCATAGTATTATCATGTTTCTAAACTTTAAGCTTGCTGGTGAAAGGGTTAACATACACTGTACCGAAGAGACCCAAGTTTTAGTTCACAAACAATCACAGTCAACTACCTTCTTGAACTACCACAAAAACACCAGTGCATACCCGAACGCATTCCCTCTATTGATGCTAATTAAATGAAATAAATCCTAAAGTGAAGAGTATTAGTCATGACTATATTGAAACCTGACTTCAGCTGTCACCTCTACTATACTACCCAACTTCCTCTGCTGGAACTAAAAGTGACTGACTGAACCAGCCAGGTGGAGTCCAGTCTCCAAGTGATGCAATTAACCTAATTCCCAATAGACAATACAACACAGGAAACTCAGAATTAGCACTCCGTCCAGTGGCTTCTCTAGGGAAGGATGCATAAAGCCAGCTACAAAATCTACCGTGGCATTAAAAATAACAGCACCCTCAACAAAAATGGAAACTGTTCCTAGTTAGAGTGATTAAAAGTGTATTAAGCCTGAGGAATGGGTAAAGGGATTCCCAGATACATTCTCACTCTGATGAAAAACGAAACAGAAAGGAAATAAAGAAATCTCAGACTATCGGAGGCAGTAAACCCACGGGTCCAAGTAAAGGAAATGTACTACTACCAAACCTCACATCAGACAAGTTTCACTCAAACCTTCCGTGATAAAAGCATATCAGAATCCAGGAAGAATCTAATCCGTTTTCCTGTACTTTAGTGATTGAAGTAACTCAAACGGATACACATCTATGGCAATGTAAGTACAACAAGTCTAAAGTACATGAACCTTCAAGTAGGTGACAACACAGGTATTAATACCTTTACTTATGTTTTATAGTAATTGCTAAAACATAACTAATGCAGGGTTCCAACTCTAGGTCACTTTAAGGTCACTTTATTCATTTTTTATTCATATTTCTTACAGTGCACATTATAATGTTGCTTATATACTCTTTATATAAAAAATCAATCTATAACCTTAGAGGGAAAAAAATCAACTATGCTAAATGCACGAATGTAAAAAGCCCTAAGCAAATAAACATTCAGGGATAATGGAGAGAAATAATTTCATTCTAATTAAACGTACTTCTATTACTCAGAGCTGACCAGTTGACTTCAAATCTGGTAAGTACATAAGTAGTTTTCTGACTGGGCGATAGACCCTACTACTACCATAAGACTGACTGATACTTGAAGACATTTGAAAAGGTTTGCAAAGTACAACGTGAGGGAGAAACCCAATTAATTGGTGGCGGTTGTCGTTTGTTCATTCACCCACGCTCGTCCTGTCTTGCTACAAGGCATTCGTGCCAGCACCCATTGCCCTTTAAAGGATTTTTTCATCCCTAAATATCTTTAATACGCATCTTGGACATTGCCTGCCTAAGATATGTCAACCACTCAGTACTTTTGCAGCTTTATGTTCAATTTGAGTGGAACCATCTTCCGGGAAAATGAATTACTACTGCATTATACAATACTGTGTCCTGAGCAATGGAGAACATTAGACTCTATCGTGAGAATATAATGAGATGCTGGCCTGAAGTCTTTCCACAAGAATTTATCACCCTGATCAGTAACACTAAACTCAACAAAGAACAGCAATACATCTTTAGAGCTGTACACTACACGAGTTCAAAAATGCTACAATGATGACATTAAAAACCCGTCTATAACAAAAATTACACAAACTAGCAACTTATGCTGGCTACAGTATGTCCAAGCTCTAACATCTGCACCCTGTCCACCCCTCCCCCTCCCTGTCCACCCCTCCCCCTCCCTGTCCATGTCTCAAACTCAAAATGGACTAAACGTAGTAATTACTTGCACAAACATACATTCATAGCAGATGTAACACTCACATGTATTATTCAACAGGTAGACTTTCTTTTTTTTTTTGTGCAGGGGAAAAATTTGTAGAAAGATGCCCTGCCATCTGTGTGCTCAGATTAGAGCCCAGCAGATGTTGTTTGGCAGTAACACTAACAAGTCACTTCTCCTGGTAGTTTATGAAAGGAGCTACACACATGACTTTAAACCAACTTCATGGACATGTCTAAACTAGAGTGAACCATTGCCTGCTGAGATTAAACTATCATCTTTTCTTCTGTATTGCAATTGTTTGTTTAAACACGGGAGAAAATAACCGTTTGGATTGACGTACACGCAATACATGTACGTGAGTTGATATTGTAAGGACAATTTAGTTACCAAAGCACTTACATACTGCATTACACGTTTTAATGAGGATAAATTTCTGACCATAAAAAAAGAATAAAAATATAAAATACACTAATAGTTTGTGACAGTGCATGAAATGGTTAATGTTTCCATTAAAATTCATTTCTTTATTTATTTTTTGTATAGTCTCAGCATTACTAAAAGTTCGCGTAGAGTTCAAGAAAAATACATACTGCCGTAATTTTTTTTTTTTTTTTGCAGAAATTGAAGTTGTTGAAGACTGACTGTCAGAGCAACAGCCAAAGGTCAAATCAACTAGATCTACTACTACATACGTTGCCAGTGCAACTATCGAGGTTGATCAGCAACAATTAACACACATGCTCACATGCTAGTCGAGGAAATGGCAACACAATCAAAACCTGCACGAAGAAATCGCGAGACTGCAGATACAAATTGAAATGGACTCCACTACGTATTACACCGGGAGGCCATAGGAGTGACCAATGTAGAGGGTGGTAAATATTCGAGGGAAGAGGTAATGATCTCAAGGATATACAAACAAACAACATTTAACTAATCTTTGCTGTATCTGTCAGCCAAAGAAAAACCAAGGCTAAAAAAATTGGGCTAAAAAAAAAAAAAAAATGGCAGGGATTTTTTTTTTTAGAGGGGGGGGGGGGGGAATTTTGTCCCCCCTGAAAATGGTTTTGCCTCCTCCCATGAAAATTGTGACATTCACAATGACTGCCACAAAATTGTCATCAATTTCAAGGAAACATAAAGAAATCCCCTGGATTTCAAAAAGTTGATTTGGTGCCACTCAAGTTTGGTTCTAATAATTACATACCCTGCACGGTCTAAACAACAACAACAACAACAACAACAACATGGGCCTGGCCCACAATAAAGTGTAGAGGCCAGCTAGTAGCACGTGCTAGTCATGACACACTGGCTGAGGCAAGTGATGAAAAAGGATGAGTAGATATCGAGTTTCAAATGCTATATATTCCAGCTGCCGTACCCTTTACTATTAATTTTACATGTACATATGCTTTGACTAAATAACTGTGCAGCAAGCTGTAGCGTTACCATGGCTAAATGCTGCGAGCATGCTCAGTTACAAACAAACACGCATGTTTACTTTGCTATGGATCTGCACTACTCAGACTCTAGTTGAGCTTGTAATATATGTAGCCAATAAAGAACAACTCACCATTAGTGTGTGTGTGTGTGCGTGCGTGCGTGCGTGTGTGTGTGTGTGTGTGCATGCGTGTGTGTGATAGCTTTAGATTCATTACTTTGAGTTCAGCAAAAAGAAAAAGAAAAAAGATGATGGTAAAGAGGTTGAGTATATCCAAATAACCAATACATATAAGATAAATATAAGCAAGAATATCAATAGTTAGCCACACACGCACACACGCGCACACACCTTGAACCTTGAAGGATGCCACCCAAGGGTGATGCGCCTCTGCTAAGCAGACTGACAGATAGTAGTTACTTGAATTCTAAATTATTTCCTTGGTCGTGTTGTGACACATCAGCAACTAAAACTAATCCGTCTTGACTTTCTTGAGCCATTGTAACACACTCATCTGTCAATTTCTACTACTAACTTACTAACAAATATTAGTACTGAGGGCTAGCAACACCACTGCAGTACTTTAAGCACAGTCTTCACAGAGCAACTGACAGAGTCAGAACGAAAAACTGAGTGAACTTAGACAATGCCAACCAGTCATGTTAGCCAGCACAATGTACTCTTACCCCGAGCACTGCGAGGAGGTACGACTTGGGTTTTTGCTCGCGCACACGCACGCACACACACACACACACACACACACACGAGTCCTACAATGCAAGGGCAACAAAAGAGCAGTGGTCACCCCTTGTGGTTGATACCATATTTACTACAGACTGGTTGCTATGGGCACAACCACTTAGAGGTCAGCACTAAGTTCTAAAGTTCTATAGTATTGTGGCTTCCCAAGTGGTGATACTAGAGATCACTGGATACAACTACTACACTAACTCATCCATTTTTACTTATTAGGTCTCTTCAGAAAGGAAATGACGTAACTATAGTTACTATTAGTTACTTATTAGGTCATAACTATAGTTACTGGCTTCACCAATTAACTACAGATATATCTAATTTAATTTCTTTTTTTTTTAATATTTTTTTATATGTTTTAGATTTACTTATTTTTAAACATGATAATATTTTCTATTTTAGTGTTTCAAGAGTTGACAGATTTAGTCTCTACTTTCTACAGCTTTAACCCTTTCACCGACAAACCTATGGCAACCAGTGACCAGTGTGATAAACATGGACATTTATGAAATCATATTTTAAGGGACCTTCAGTAAGAGTTGAACTAGAGCTGGGCGATATACCGGTATTATCGTTGCACCGCGATAAAAACCCGATATCGCGAAGCGATATTTCAATTGCATTTGCACGGTATTATCGTTTTCTCAGAAAACCGTTGGTACGGGTCGTTAAATTAATGCGGGAACTTTACGCGCATGACAGATTAAAGGAACAGCCGTTTCGTTGTTTGTAAACATGGCCGTAACGCGGTACTAGCAAAGTTTTTAAAGTAGCTAGCAATGGCTGCGAGTTCAAATTCTGGCTTAAGGAAGCAACACAGTCTTACCCCGGAGGACTAACTTTGGACTGGAAGCTGATGAACACGGCAAGCTCAGCATGGATAAAATTTACTTTGTTAAATATTATTTATGAAATATCGTGATATATCGCTTTATCGCGATAATGCAGGTAAGTATCGTATCGCCTGTGATTATCCAATATCGCCCAGCTCTAAGTTGAAATATTAAAGCAAAGCAGAGATAAAACTTTCAACCGATAAAAAAAAGTCCATAAAGAGAAGAGCTGATTTTTTTTTACCTTACCTTTACTAGCCCTACAACCTGAGCTCAATTCAATTGTTATTGTTCATTGCTGGAGGCCACAAGCACTTATGAGGGTGTGCCCTATAATCATATTGCCAAATTAACTTAAATTAGCCTGAACCTGCAATTGTGACAGAATCTGGGGGAATTTACGGGGGTAAAGGTCGCCATTTGGGTGTACCAGTCATGTGACTACCAACACAAAAGGGCTAGCATGACTATTCAATTACTACAGTAGGAGGGGATCCCTGCTAATTAAATAAATTTTAAAATATGGATAGGATATCCCATGATTATAAAATTATAAGCAAAAAACAAAAAAATTATATAAATTGCAAAAAACAATCTAATATTGAGTAAGTTTGAAGTTAAAAAGTAAATATGAAATGTGGTGAGTATTACATGATGGGCACTCTACTTGTATTGCAGACCACAGTAATGATTAGAAAACTTGACAATAAGTATGAGTAATAGCATGGGTAACCTTGCTATTCTGGATAGTGTGATTGAAATTACACAAGGCGAAGCAATAGCTTCACGAGTGCTATTGATCCCTAATAGCACAGGTTACCCGTGCTATCACTCAGGCCAGTTTTTTTTTTAGTCATTTGCACTGTAGCTACACTGTATCGTTCACCCACTATCTCCGTATTGCAGGATTAGCTTGTTTTCAATGTAAGGCTCCTCCTAATATGTCAACAAAAAAAAACTCCATCTAATACAGGAAGAACTTCCGCACTAAAAAATGGCATTGTCTCAAACTAGAAACTACTCCAACTGTACGTTTCCAAGGTGAAAGCTGCACGTGTGCGCACTTACTTGTGCTATTTCACTTAGCTACCATGGTACAGTATTTCACTAGTTATGTGCTATTTCACTTTCCTCATGTGATCTCAATTGAACAACAATTTCCCCATACAATTTACGTGCCTTACTATTTCATAAAATAAACCAAACGGCAGGGACAAATTGAAAACCATCGATTTGTTATAGATCTAACTTACGTCTGAGACAGCACAAGCTACTTTTATAGCAAATTAGTAATGCAAGCATAAGATATACTTCTATTCATTTTAATATCCTCTACCATTTCATATACATAGTTACAACAGTTTCCCTCTCCTGCTCTCTTTCTTCCTGAGCTCTTTCCTGTCCTCTCTTCAGGTTTTTCCCTCTTGAGTTATGAATTCCCTTCTCCTCTTTTGTCTACCTCTTCTTGCTTCTCAGTCTCTGTCCTTCTATCTATCTATGCTTGTAGACTGGCTTTGTGAAACCATCGCATTCCCTATCGAATGGTTATCAACTACAGCTGTCCTATCCTATCCTAGCAATTTCACTTGCTTTCAGCTACAACGTTTGTCATTTCCTTATCGTCTTCTATTTAATGTGGCGACGCTGTACCCATTTAGTTTGTGGCAACGCTTATGTACTTTACAAACCCAGCTCAGCTAATGAATTTCATGAAATAACACAAGTGTATAGTTTTTTATTGTCCCCAATACGTGATCCTATTTAAAAAGGTGAGTGAGGTAATGATCAGCAATGGACACCATTTCAAACTCTATTGTGGTCATTTCCTGGGCAACAGTGAGGAGAAGGTATTGGAATGTTGGACCTGTTCATACCCGCACGCTGGCCAGCTGGCTAGTGGGCATGCTCAGAACACGTGGGAGGACAAGAAATTATGTAGTTGTTACAATATCTTGCTAAAATCTAATTTGTCAGTTGACAAAGAACCCTCATAATTGACCCAATACTATCCACTTCATATACTCTGGCATACACAAATACACAACACACACACACACATTTACCTTCAGATTAAGAAAATCTCAAATTCAAAGTTTAGAGTGCATTTTCAAATGAATGTATAGTAGGTGACAAAATAAAGTATCGGATTCCATTCCATCGTATGGCCATAAAACAGTAGTCTTTTCCCGTAGTTTTTACCACTGTGTTCTGTGCCGTTTTGACTAAACGGCCGACACCACTTACTAAAACGGTAAAAAACGGTTAAGCTTTTCCGTCAATTCACTGATATTTTCTAGCTAGAAACTCTTTAAGGCCTTGTATCGACCATTAAACGCTACGGGGATAGTGCAAAAAAGATCGTACAAAAATTTAACTTGCTTCAATAAAGCTGCAGCCAGAAGTTCCGATGGGCACAGAGTAAAACGAGGTCTGCACTTCGCAGGTCTTGTGTTAGCTAATGATGGACTTCCAGTAGTAAAAAAATCTAAGCCAGAGAAGGCCCTCTAACATCGAGAAAACATCGATACTGTGCGGTGGTCGAACTAACAATTCTCCGCGAGACAACTTTAAGACGGCTTCAATTTTATTTTTTTAACCTGAAAAGCTCCGCATCAGGAGTCTGTAAACAAAAAATTGAACGATTTTTTATATTTCTTTGAGTGAGGCATGTGGGGAACGAGAAAGATTAAATAAGTAACACTGTCAACAGAACGGCCATTTTTTACCAAACGGCGTACCATCCCCCCCATCTCATTTTTTAATCATGCAATGACCGTTCTACAGAATGAAATTCGGAACTTTATTTTGTCTCCTACTGTGTCCATTACTGATTGTCTGTTTCATAGTTATTGACACTAGTCCTGGATATGTACATGTGCAGTGAGTTCGTATACACACGCCTCTTTCTGTTGGTCATTATCAAAGTAAAGAATCACACAAAACAAGTGACAACACCCACTTAACACGTGACCACACCCAACCTAACACGGACCACACCGAACCTAATACGTGACCACACCGAACCTAACTAATTAAACATAACTTCCAATGGGACTCACCCTGATTATTAGTGACATTAATTACTGCAGGAGGAGAGTAGTTGGAGACATTGAAGTTATCAGTAGCCAATTTAAAAGAGACGTTGACGTTTGCACGGCACGCAAACTCATCTAGGATGACCTCTGAACTCCGTGACTGCAATACAACAGCAAAATAATAATAATTAATACTTGATGAAGGAGTCAACATACAATATGGGGCGATACTTTAAGAGCAACCACTTATACTTTCACAAGCCGACGGTGAGTGAAAATACAAGCACGCGAGTGTAATACAATGTTGTATTGTACACTGGATATCTTTCAAAGCAGTAACAGGGCAGTATTTTCAAGCCTCATCATTCACACTTGAATTTTTACTGCCTTTGGCTCATGAAAATAGTGACATATCTCCCCATATTGCATGCTGACTTCAGTGATGTATTATAAGCGATGTATTATAAGTAGACCACACAATTCCTTATCAAGTTTTGTTTATTAATCCACTACCATGTTGTTGTTTGTTTTCTTACCAGGGTGTAAAACCTAGTCTTGTCCTCAGTCGACACTCGCAGCATAACTGTTGTTCGACCAAACCGTACAAACCTGCTGTGAGATGGCGGAATAACTGCAAGTCCACTCGATATATTCACACGATAACGTGTCCCAAATATATGGGTGAGTGTTGGAGGACCAGAAGGATGGTAGTCCACATACTCTGCTCAAAAACATGTAAATAAATAAATAAATAAATAAATAAACAAACAGTAGGTCATTAATGTTTGTTTATAAACTCTAATTACATGGGCGTAGACAAGTACTCTGGAAATGGGGGGCTTAAATGCCCACCCACGCATTTATTTTGTGCAAGTATTTCTAGACTTGTATTTTATTTTATTTATTAAAAACTGAAGGATTAAGAATGATAGCTAGTTTGACCAAACAGAAAATTCAACAATTTCAAGCCACATATACATTACAAATTATATATATATATTTAGAACCTGTTGCTATATTGTTACTAGGTGTACTAACTTGGTAAGTGTGCACTATTTTTTGCCTTTAGGTATACTAGTGGTGTGCTTGAGCACAAATGGCGAGCGAGCCTAAAGACTGTACTATTTTTATATGAATGATTTTGACTTCTAACACTGAAGCTACTGAATATAAGGTCCAGTTTTTTAATTTACCATACAGGGTAAAGGGATTTCAGTGCCATAGTAACAACTCTCTGCAACTGCTTGGAAGGAAAACAACAACAAAACAATACACGTTATTTAAAAGTTTTTTTTGTGATATTCTTTAGCTAAGTAGTGGTTGTAACACACAATGCTTTGACACAACTGGACATGCACCTACACAGACTTACCTTCGCAGTAATCTAGTGAACAATGTATTTTCAAGTAAATACTGTTGTGCACGGCTTATAACCATAACAAAGAGCGCATTGACTTATCACCGCCACTAACTCGAATAGAAAAACTGCACCCGCAAAACAAGAAGCAACGGTAAACAATTCAATTTCTAGGGTGATACGGGTACTGATCGCTAAACCAGAGGATTCTGTTTAGTGCAATTTGGGACGGGGTCGAACGCCGAGCAAACACAAAAATACGGAGGGTCAAAGTACAAAATGACATACGTACGTCCATATATATAAATAAACATCCCCGATTTTCGATTGTGTTACCCCTGTAAGTGTCTCGCTCGCTACGCTCGCTCGCCAATAAACTGTGCATACTAACCACCCTTGGGGTATTGCTATTTTTGAGTTTTAGTTTAATAGAATAGGCCGGATAAAGCTGTGTGAGGCCTGGATATGATATGTGAGGGTCTACTACCCTCTCACATCCGACCTATACGGGACCAGCCCTAGTTCGGACAACTCTCCTGCTGACACTCATACCCGCAGGAATTTACCATAGCTAGCTGCTTAACTGTTTACGCAGAGCAGAGCAGCCCAGGGTAGAGTTAGATCTGGAGATAACAGCAGGCAGCTACAATGCTAAAGTAAACCTGCTAGGTGTGCTTCAATTGAATTTTAATTGAATTTTAATTTTGGGCCGGAAATTCGGCGAAAATGCTGATAAACCAAGTTGCTAGTGGAAACTGGCGGGTAAACGGGTTCTAAAATAGTTAGAGCATGCGCTCAGGTACTGGTGGATTTAGTGCACAAAGCCCTCGGGCCTATGGCCCTTGGGCTTCAGTGCATTAAATCCACCAGTACCTAAGCGCGTATGCTCTAACTACTAGTGGTGTGCTTGAGCACAAATGGCGAGCGAGCTTTAAACTATACTGTTGTTACTCAAACTACTAAAATAAAGTTGAGTTGCTAAATTACGCATATACGGTAAAGGGGATTCAATGCCATAGTAACCACTCCCCTCAACTGTTTGAATTGAAAAAGAAGCAACAAAATCAAGTCACGCTATTTAAAATTTTCTTTGTGATATTCTTAATAGTAGTTGTAACGCACAATACTTTCACACAACTGAACATACCTACGCAAGACTTACCTTCGTGGTTCGTCTAGTGGACAATGAATTGTCAAGTAAATGCTGTTGAGTAGTGCTATAACTGTGACAAATAGTGTATTAACTTACCACCGCCACTAACTCGAATAGAAATGGAGCTCCCAGCACCCGCAAAACAATTCAAAGCGGTAAACAATTCAATTTCTAAGGTGATACGGGTAATGGTCGCTAAACCAGAGGATTCTGTTTAGTGAAGTTTGGGACGGGGTCGAACGCCAAGCGAACACAAAAATACGGAGGGTCAAAGTACAAAATGACATACATACGTCCAAACATATATATAAATAAATAAATAAACAAACATCCCCGATTTTTTCATTTTTACCCCTGTAAGTGTCTCGCTCGCTACGCTCGCTCGCCAATTACATAGTATATACTTTAGCCAAAATTAGGGGGGGGGGGCTAAAGCCCCCCTAGCCCCCCACTGTCTACAGCCATGAATTAGCTACAAAGTGGTATCAAGTAACACTTGCAATTCTACTGGCAAACAATTGTACACACACAGGAATAATTCGTTGTTGTTTGTTGTTGTTGATGATGTAAATTTATTGTTTTTATCAATTGACTTATTTACAGTACATGTCTGTATGTGTACTCTCACCTTTCCTTTCATCGTTGTACATTCTGGCAGCTTCACACCCAGTGGTACAACCAACACGTCTCTACAATGGTTGAATGAAAGAATGAATGAATGAATGAATGAACTAACTAAGAATGAAAGAAAGAATAGATTCAGAATGAACAGGGGGGGGGGGGAATGAATGAATGAATGAATGAATGAATGAATAAATAAATGTACGAATTCATAAGTAAAAGAATGAAACAATGAACAAATGAATGAATGAATGAATGAACGAATGAAAGTGAAACTCCAGTAAACAATTAATCCAAGCTATGAATGAATGAGAAATTAGATTTAAGAATCTTTAATCCTATCTGTACTTGCTCTTCCAAGGATAATTTAGCAAATTTTACAGCCATACATCCTTACACACACACACACACACACACACACACACACACACACAGCCTGCCTGTACTTAAAGAACACCATTACTGGTAGTGTACATCACATTAGCTAAACGAAAAGCACAAAGACTTTGGAACCTCCCAGGATTAGCCACACCCCGAACAATGCAGCCAATGCATACATATCCTTGGTGTTGTGTTGCCCACCAGGACTTCTCTCCACTGCTTACAGCAGAACAAGCAACACAAACAAACAAAAAAGGTAACAATCACAGTGTCAAAAGTTGTCCTGTGAATCCATCTACGAAGAATCCGGAAGACTTCAGGAATTTAAGCTCATCAAGCAAGTATGTATACGTTCACACAATGGGCGACGCCCACATGACAAGTAAATTTTGCTCGTGTGAGATCTGTAAGCGCATTTTAAATGAATGAAATAAGTTACCTTTCACGGTGTAAGAGTGAGAGAGGGGGCACTCCTTTTATTATTGAAATTATGTATAAGATGTGGTAATAACAATAATGAATTCAAGCAGTAAATCACATCTCCTAATAGTTGTTTCTTTTAGCCCAAAAAATATCCATAGCTGAAGGTGATTGTGGTGCTCAGAGCAGCAACAGATTCAAGTTATTACACGAGTGTGTAATAACACACAAATTATCAGTAAGAGGTTGCCCAAGCTACTACAGTATTGCATACATACATATATACCTGGCTCACCCTAGCAATATTGGGCAACCCCTAAAACCACGCAACTAAACCAACTGTTTACAGTGGCTGGAAAAACAGAATGATGGGCTGCGCTTGCAAGACCTCATGAATATCATTAACAGTCAGACCAGGTGAACCTGAGAGAGAAAAAGGATAAACTCACACAAAGGATAGGGCAGAGTGGCTGAGGGAGGTAGCTCGAAGAGCAGCCTACTCCTGAGATGAAATCTTGAGGAGAAGTACAATCCCGTCTGCAGTCTCTTATCTAAAACAAAAAAACAATTAAAAGATCAAAAATAGACTTAAATAAGTTTCTTGTTATTCTTTTTTTTTTTGTTTATTTTATTTGCAATGCAAATAAATTAAATAAGTAAAACTAATCCAATAGCAAACAGACATTGCTGACACAATCTGCTAGCACCTGCAAATAGGTGGGCATTAATACTGTCAGCTAGCAGACTGATGAATCCTTACAACAGCTCGCCACTATGGCAACACAACTCTCATGTGAACTGATCGCTCACCACCCTTTATCACTTTAGCTAATACTAATTGTGCCAACTCAGCCCACAGAGTTCTCCAGCATCTTCCCAAAAACCCTTTCATTTGACCACCAGCACTCCTTGTATAAAAAAAAATTGATATTAATTACTCTCCAGTGTATTATAGATGGTGTAAATGAGTATATACTTTGGCACACTTTGTCTGTTCAGAAAGAGACTGCAAAAAGAAATAAGTACTGTGCCACTCAACAAAATGAAGCAATGATTGCAAGTTTGTGGATTGTAAAGGCCTTACTTATAATGTCATAAGCTAATACTGGACCTGGCCAGAGTCTCTGGTGCAATGTATTCCCTCTCTTTTACATTTATTTATTCTATTATCCTTTTCAAAGGGTCAATAAAAACAACAACAACAACAACAACAATATAATAATAACAGCAATCATATTTTTACTAATTATTATTACATAAAATGTGAAGTTAAGTGCTGAGTTAGCGAGCATTATCACAGAGAAACATACAATAACTCACACATTGGCGGGGACAGTCACCCTGATTATTATCGCGCATGAAAGCCACACAACCAAGCCGACAATCTCGAATCTGAAAATATATATTTACTAAATTTAGCCGGCAACCACACTGAGAAATAACACAGAGGAATAACAGAAAAATTTTTAGAACTACATACATATAATCATAGCTAATTTTTCTTGTTTTAACAGCCAATATTTTGGTAATTAAAATTTAACCCGATGTATCGACTTCTTGCCAGAGTCCTCTTCAGGGGTCAACTGAGGTCGAACTCTCCGTGGTGATATGATAGCACAAAGTAAACAGCAAGATTTCTGGAGGGCTTGCTTACTGTTTATTGTGTCCTGGAGGGTGATTTGCACGTAGCATGGACAGCCAGCATGAGAAATGAAGAAACGTCGGGTTAAGTTTTAATTAACAATATTAGCTGATAGAACGAGAAAAATTTGCTACTAGTATAATTATTTCAGCCGAGAATGAAACCACACATACATATAATAGGCATATAAGTGAATATTTGAACATGTCATACATGCTACTGTAAACACACACACAAACTAATGAACGCAAACACATGAACACACAAAATACACCTGGACACACCACACCTCATGGACACACCCACACCTCATGGACACACCCACACCTCGTGGACACACCCACAACTCACTTTACCTACCTCATTGACTTCTACTGGACAGCTAGTGGATTTGAAAGTACATCTGTTGTTATTCTGAGGCAGAAGACAATCTTTACCTCGTAAGCCGTCCGTGCTGATGTAGTACGAGTGAAACAACTGTGGCCACACTGGATATCCAAGCAACATCTGTTGAGGAAGAAATGGAAGTACAGGGAAGATGGAGTAAATATTTAGTGCTTAAAAGAATCAGTTAAAAATAGTACTACTTGTTTGTAAATGTATATGAAGTATATACTATGCACTGTATATATAGCAATGAAGAGCATTTAAGTGATATATTCACATCAGGAATGTGTATATTTTAGTACCCTGGTACGTTCAAACCGTCCAATCAGATTGCTCTATTTGCGGTGAATATATTTCACCCGCCTCCTAGGAGGTGAATAAGTAAACCGTCCAATCAAAAATTAGTTTGTATGTGTTTTCCAAGCCAATAGGATTTACAATATCCTCGTGTTTTGGGCCCTGGGGTGTGTAAACCCCTTACCAATCTCCATGTTGTGGTGTAACCTATGCATACAGTATGTATGGACATACTGTATATGAGACACATTAGTAGCACGTGTGACACATTAGTAGCACGTGTGACATATTAGTAGCACGTGTGACAGAGTACTGAAATTGACAACTTTAGTAATGACTGCACACGTGTGACTCTTACCTAATCCAGTTACATATAATGGTATCAGAAATAGAAATTGTTTTTTAAAAACAACCCAAAAAAACTATTTTTTAATTAACAATCTTAAGTCCATCGGACTAAAAAAATCACTTTTTTTCAATTGATTGACAATTTACCATTTGACAAATGGTTTACTTAGGGAAGGGGCAAGCATCTCGCCTTCCTTTCAATATTCTTAAAATTTTGAAAGCAAATTTAAAAATACACAATGAAAAATCATGAGTTTATTGCTGCTCTAATTACTGGCTCAGTAATTTACGCCCATCTTAAATTATGTATGCAAGTGGTGACCTCCTAGGGATAGCACAAGTTTAATCTAGCCCCCCCCCCCCCCCCCCACTCAGATTTTCAGTTTATGTCTCCATGGTAACTCGCTCCAGCAATGCCATTTGGCACTGATGCTCTGGATACATTGTAATCATTCTACATATTTTTTTTTTTCCAAAACAATCCAGCAATTGCCAATTGCCTATGTACACAAAGAGAGGTATAGATATATATATACATAGCTTAAGCTAATATACATCACATATCATAAGTAGCTCCTAGGAGGAAAAAACAACTGAAAGGAAGCCTGAGGGCCGGGTGCGAAACTTTGTTTATCTCTGAGCATGCTCAAAGTTTGTATGAGGACCAACTGCCACCGGATTCCATTATAGCTACACACACAACTCCGGGAAAGCCAATTAATTTTCTCCCCGGAGTCAGATAATGCTCTGCTCTCAATGGTTGAGAATTCTTTCAGAGAAGATCCTGAGTACATACACATATCTAAAAGTAAGAGGTGATATTATAGTGTGAAAGGTCAAAGGATTCTGATCTGCTGACTTGCATTACGACATCATCCTTGAAGTAGTTATACAATATATACTGCAAGGGGCAAGGTTGATTTTATTAAATGTTGAGGGGGTTCGGTCTTCATTCAAACATGTAGTGAATAATACATGTACTTTAATATTTTAAAGGTTGGAAAAAGTATTGAATTTAAATTGACGCATGGAAGGGGAAGGCTAGGGCAGTACGTATCCGAGAGGTTGTGGCAGGGGGAGGGGTGTGGACTTAAACTCTCAACATAATGACAGTGTAAAAGTAGCAACTGACCGGGATTTGTGAAGAATTCAGTAACAGATTCGACCTCAAGCAGATGGAGTGGCAGAGGGCATTGTGCTGAGCCTCGACCTCGTCCGTGAAGACAAAAGGAGTGAGAGACATTGGGAGGGAACAGTTTTCGATCTCTGTCTGAGGAGAAGGAGTCAACACTGCAAGGAGAGAAACACATTTACAGACTCACGATCTGGACGTAGCAGTATAATCTACACCTCCATGTATCAGCTGTGATCATATCAACCATTAAAGGTGACAGATTTCACTCGCTGATATAAAACAACGGTACCCCAAGAAACGTACTTGTGTGAGAACTACGATAATTTGATAACCCCCACCCCGACTAGCCTTAATTAATCTCACATATTTTCATAGTGGATAGCGAGACAGACTAATTACAACGTACAGTCATTCGCAATGTGTGATATACCCGTTAGTGAGGCTAGAAATGTACGTTAAGATAGATAACTACACATCGATATGGTAAAAAAAAAGTCATCAATTAATGAGCCTACAAGATTAGTAGATTAGTTTTGCAGTCTATGCTAGCTGTTAGGGCAATACAAGGTTGATCTAATAGAGTCCCAGCACCGCATCTAAACTCTCGCTATGCTATTAAGACGGCTGTCCCACTACACACTAACACGTCCTGCTTAAATTGTAACCACAAGTTTCTTGGAATCGTTCAAGGAACCATTTCCTAGATGTGAAATACAAATTACAGAATATTTGTGGTGAGTACACATTTAAAAAAAATAACCGTACCACGGTGACGTCATATATCAGATAGTACGAGTGCGTCCAAACTTGCATGGACGCCTGAATGAAAGGCACACCCATGATCATTTAGCCGTTGTTAACGCTCGTCAAAGTTACCGTCACTAACTTATAACGAATATACTTTTCATTTTTCTTTAGTTACACATCTTCAATCATATTCATTCTTCCTTGTAATCTATTTTAGCTATAGCAAAGACCAGAACATCTGCAGGGATTTACAACCCCACAATAGCGGAAAAGGTGTCTCTTTTCTTTTTATTTTATAGCTTTTATTGTTCCTCTATTTTTTGATTTTGTAATCTGTTTCTCAAGTTTATGTAATGGTTGGGCAATTAGATTTCAGCAATCCTTACTGGCAATCTGGAGTTTCACAAGCCACCAGGAGTTCCCACCATTTTGTGCAGTTGTAGTTTGGGCTGTTGGCAGCAAAAACAAAACTGGCCTAATGGCCTACAGTTCATCTTACATACGATTTGTATAGTGTTTATGACTCAACAACCGATGCCAAGAGTAGTCTCACTCAATTATACATACAGATTGATAGGAGCATAAACGTGGACATAAAGTGGTGTGAAGAATTCTAAGAAATAAGTTCAATGGTGACATCTAAAGAATGGAGGGAGATTACTGAAATTAATTACCCTATCTCCGAGACATTCGTAATCTGCCCCACCCCCACCTGCCACACCCACCCCTACTTACAACTATAAGCCTAACTTATCACTTTTCCCGTGCTACTTCATGGAGCCTGCTAAAATAGCAGTGGGTAGAGATTGTGTAGGGACTACATGAAGAGAATGGCACAGAGCAACGTTAGAAAACAAGACTAAAATTGCCGCACAAAGACTTTAGTACACGACGACAGAAACAGATATATTTGTATCACACTATCTATAGTAACTTCCATTCAATGCATACGACTATTGTATGTAATTCATTTAGGCCGTAGCTTGTCACATGCAAGCAATCTGATTGGTCCATTGCATGAACACTTAAAAGTAGAATTATGCTCTGTGGCATTTAAAAACGAGCAAATCAAACAATTGTTTCTACACTCTACCTAACCGCACAAATTCACTACATATTTCGTAATCTAACTTTCATATATATATACACTACATACACTAAGTCAATACATGGAATGGAAAATGTATGCAATAGTAAAATAATAATAATAATAATTTGTAGCAGTCTTTGGAAACAAAATGATAAAGAAATACGTATATTTTTGGGTTGGGATAAGAGGGTGTGGAGGGATTTAAATTATTATAGTATGGATCTTATCTTTATTCATTGGCCCATCGAAGCGGCTATTTTAGTACAACTTCCTGTGGGACTATTTAATTTACACATGGCAACAGATGGCACAGTGTCTCTCAACACATCTTGGAGAACGCTACAAAATACATTGGCCCCAAAATAAAATAACCATGGCTCAAAAGCGAGACCACCAACATACAACAGCCCTGAGTTACTATTTAATCTGCAGGCCTTGTGACTTAAAGTATCGTGATGACTTTAAAGTGTATGCGCAAGCATCAGTAATAGATCCTTGAGCATGTTAAATTACAACACACAAATAAGCTTGCAACTTGCAACAGATTCTTTGCCCTGTCTGGTGGAACTAGCTAACCACTACACTTGACTAACTCGAGCCACTTCCAGATCCTTCCATTTGGGATTCTGCCTCCCTCCTGTGACGTTGCTTGCCAAAGAAAATCTCATCTAGTACCTCATAGTCGGGTACGGCCACTTCTTCTGTCTTGCCACGCTCACCGGCTGCAGAAGCTACCAACGGGTTCCAGTCCGAAAATAGGCACAGCCACAGCAGAAAGGCCTGCAAGCTCGCTGCGTAGAACATCAGTATTATTATGCTTCCAACAGGTCAGTCAAGATTACAGGACTACAGTACAGACTTGCGAAGATAGCAGGAAAAGTGTACCCCTCGCACAGTCTTCATAGCTTTATTCCAGCTGATCAAATTGCGCGCGCGTATATGTGGTCGCAACTTTGTGTAAGTAAGTCTGCCTAAATTCGCGATATTCTCGCGCACGGCGAGCGCGCATGCCCGGACTTCGTGTTAACTAGTTGTCCACGTCAAACTTATTGATAACAATATTGCTTCTTATTCGGTGGCAATGAGTGGAAGAGAAATATTTGTTACCTGGCAAAGGTAAGAAAAATATAGCTCAGACAGCACTAGATGGGAATTATTTTGTTGTCAGTGATGCTTCCATAACTACACTTTAAGCTTTGGTGAAATTATATAACCGTATTTAAAATAGTTGACAGTACACAGCCTCAACAGGATTCTCTTAAAGACTTAATGTCAACATAGCATTGTTGTATACATGTAATAGTATTCCATTACTTTATTACATTAAATTATAATCATTCTTGTTACCATTGCCATAATAATAACAATTACACTATTAGTAGTAAAAGAATTACTACTATAGCTATATTGTTATTGTTATTGTGATTATTATTATTATTATTGTTTTTTTTTGTTTTATTATAATTATTATTATTATCATTATTATTATTATTATAATTATTATTATTATTATCTTCATTTTTATCTTTGTTATTGTTATTATTATTATTATGAATTCCAACTAATTAAAAATTAGCATCCCTCCTTTATTTGAAGCGTAGACACATGAATAAATGAATTCTAGCTAATTTAAGAGTATGCTACAGTTTCCCTCCTTTATTTTGAAGTGTAGACATAATGTGTTAATGAATTCTAGCTAATTAAAGAGTACACAACATGTTGTCCCTCCTTTATTTTGAAGTGGAAACATGTGTGAGTGAATTCTAGATAATTAAAGAGTACACATGTTGCCCCTCCTTTATTTTGAAGTGTAAACTCGTGTGTTAGTGAATTCTAGTACATCCTTATAATGAAAAGAGACAGAATTCGAACACCAATGAGGAGTTCACAACAGAGGACAAATGGAGGAATCACTGAATTTAAATGACCAAAAACTGGAAATGTTTGTTTACAAACAAAAAAGTAAAATACAAAACAGAAGGCAATATGAGATTTGAGGAAGTGGTATACTTGGTGTGAGTTAGTTACGGAGTATAAAAATAAAAGATCAAATGCCCCCAACTGAATTAGACAGTCATTATAACATGTTTTCTGTAAAGTGAGGAAGAGTGATAATACACTGTACCAGATACTCTCACTTCATTTCAAAGAGGTTTGGACCACCATTTGACACAAGAATTACACAAGCTGTAGAGTATCTTACGAGACACCAAATTTGCATTCTTGAGGGTAAAAATTGAAGGCAGCTCAAAAAACCCTGATAATTAGAAGGAAAAAGGGGAAAAAAGCAAAGCAGCTGAGGATTTAAATCAGTGATATTGATTCAATGTGGGCCTCAGGAGCTCTGGGACACTCTAGTCCAGAGGTATTATTAAATATTGATTGGTGTTTACTCACACTGCACATGGGATTGCGTGGAGACGAACAAACATACAGCGATTTTGCTATTTAAACAACTCCAGATGGCTCCAAATACATTAAATTTGATGAGAGAGACACCAAGACACGCTCAGGTGAGACCAATGCAAGCAGACAATTTAAGCCCAAAATGTGGAGCACCCCAAATATTTGATCTCGTTGCCCACTTCGAATTTTTGTTAGTTGTCTTCTTCACTATAGCACTTCATAATGGAGTACAGGTCGACATGCAGTATTATAAAAAAGGAGGTTCGGATGTGACTTTCACCTGAACCTAAACCATAAAGACGGAAGTTTATTGTACCTATAATCTTCTGAATCCCCCCCATTCAGAGGAAGTCTTTTGTATATGAATCCTTTCAAAAGGAAGTCTATTGGTATTATCAAATCTATACACTAAATATTTGATTTTGTATACAAGTTGCAAGGAGGAGATTCAATGTTTATGCAGTTTAGAGTCTGTCATAGCATTCATTAGTAATAACAAGAAAACTAGACTAACGTATTGAAGAAAATATGTTAAACCTATAAGAGATGCCTATGCTCCTATTTATCAAATATTAATGGCATAGCTAGCTTGTGATCTTGTCAGTACAAAGCCATTCCAGCCAAAACATTCAGACTAGCAGAATGAAGTATATGTTACTGTGACAGTGGTCGGCCGCCACACGGGTTCTTTGTTCTTTGCCAGTCGCAGAGGGTCTAGTTGTCTGAATTCTCAATGAGTAGGTTAATATAATTCAAATGGTTCAAATAATTCACACAAATCAATGAGTGCAGCCATTCTAACAATCGCTAGACTGAACTGCAGTGAGTCTAGGTAGGTCTTTATATAGGAATCAGTTCAAACACACAAACATGTAGATGTGTGAATAGTAAACAATTAATTAGTCAGAGTTCAGTGTAAGCAACAATTACGTTTCAATGGGATCAGCTGGGGTTTCTTCAATAATCTAATTATCACTGTCTGGAAGCTCTGAGGGTCTCTCCCAGAGACAATTCTGATCAAATACATATTGTGTACAAGTTAGTCACAGAAATCCCTAATTTAGTTGAAAATAATGCAACTGAATTTCTTTCAAACATATCTTCTTGAAACTCATTAGCATGGCTAGGGCCAGGCTGTTTTTTGTGTACAGTTTCTGTGTCGGGGAGCCATCCCTGACAGTTACAAACCAGGTGCTATGTCACTCAATGTAGTAGCTAGACTTCAGCTAGTAAGGTACATAGTACGTGCCCTTCCCCCTCCTCCCTTCAACTGCAACTAAGCTATAACTAGTAGTTAGCTTCCTGTGATCTGTACATATGTCTGACCATTTATCTTAAAGTCAATGAGAATGAGGGCAAGTAATTAAGAAAAATGACAAGTTTCAATGAAAGTATGTAGGAAATACAATATATAAATATCACGACATTTTGTTTTTCATATAATCAGGAAATTGCCGTTTTTTCATAGTGTTCTGATAGATAATAGGGCAACATCATATGATATTTCCCTGATAGATGTGTGTGGGAAACAAAAACCACATGCAAAAAAGTTTGATATTTTGCATATTTGACTTTGACAAAAAAAAAATTTACCATATGAGATTCAGTTACTTCAGACAAAACTGAGACTACAGTATTAATACATATGTATACATATGTATGTATACAGATATTTGCCACGTCATTAATTCATAGCATAATATTTGTGCAGTTACATGTTGAATTTGTTGTGATTAAAGTATATGGTAATGGCCCTCAATTAGAGGTTATGTGGAATTAATGAAGGATTGATACATTTTAGAAAATCACTATTTTGGTATTTTGTCTCATTATAACATTCCAACACACACACCATCCTTACCACACACCAAGATCAATGACTGAATCAAATAAAACACTTATCTCACTGTCTACCATATATTACTCATTTGTAGCCAGTACATCTATAGTGGCACATAATATCAATCACTCCAATTTGCTATAATAAGAGCTAACAATTAAAGTCTGACTTCTTCCCACACAATGCAAGAGTTTAACAGGTGATATGCCTTTGATTCTTCAACAGTTGAAATAATAAATAATAATAATTTAAGAGCCTTATTAAATCAATTGATTCGATTTCTTGCCAAAGGCCTCCTGAGGTGAATTTTGACAAAAACTTGAAATTTGGTTAAGTTGCATTGCTGTTAAAATAGAGAGCTTTTGTCACCTTTCATACTTGCTAGAAATTGGAATTGAGCATGTCATTGAGTTGCCTCACTATAAAGTGAGAAAGCAGTTGCAAAACTCTTAAATAATAATATCAAGTTCTGACCCTTCATAAAAACTAGATCGAATCTTAAATTTAAGTTGTTGCCGGGGAATCGAACCCCAGTGACAACTGATAATTTTTGTGAGTTGTTGTAGCTCAGTGGCTAGAGCACTAGTGGCTAAAGCCAGGGTTCCTGGGTTCAATTCTTCGGCGACAACTGAGATTTTTTCATACTTTGCCTTTGTTTCTCTAGAAAGATTCGATCTACTCCTAAATATTTAGACATTTCTTCATAATAAATCAAATTATAAATTAATGAGCACAAGCTTTAATTAAATTATTTAGAAAACATTGGCAAAATGAGCAAATATTTGACTATAAAACATTTAACAAATTTAATTAAGTCACACAGTTTAATTCAAGTCATCATTTTTCCGTGGCTATTTTCGTTAACTTCATTTCTGTTCAACATATATGTTGTGATTTTTTCCAATGCTGAAATCTCCCTAGACAATATAATGACAATTTAAAATTATTTGCGCAGTATTAGAAATTTATAATTGGCAATCATCATACTTCTGTGTTAAAAAAAGAAAAAAATAATAATATTGAAAAAAAAAATGTGTACTCAGTTGTTGTTGTTGCTGTTGTTGTTTTCTAAAGTAGGTTTACTTAGTTCTGTGTTGTTAGTAATAAGCTAGACATTTAGCACGTAAGTTTAGGGGCTCACATGATATATAATAGCTCATAGATCTCACTAATTTGTAATATCTACTATCAATTTCATTAAATATATAGGTATGAAACATTTCATTTAACTTGTCAAAGCTGCTATCCAACACTTACTTCAAGTGAATTCTTCATTTGTGGTCTCTTATACAAGCATATGACCGCAAACACAATGATGATGCAGATGACCACAGGTGCCGCAATGGCCACACCTACTCCCACGCCAAGTCCGATATCTTGGCTTTTCTGATTTGTTTGAGTTGGGGTAAACGGATCTAGAAACATAGAGTGACATTTTATTAAATCTGATATAGGTACCATTTTATGCATTCCTTCCCAATTTTACAAAATTGATATTTAATTAAGTGAGAATATTGTGACAAACCTTGTTTAGGTAATTTATTTAATATTATATTTTTATAATTATAGCATGCAATAAGTTGCCAGTAATCATGTGTTTTTTCTTCTTTTATTAATTTTACAAAGAGTAATTTAGAAGGTAGTATTGGCTACTAATCACTTACATTTACTTGTGGAATAGGCTTACAATATTAGAAGATAATGTAAGATGGCTACTGACCTTGCTTTAGGTGATTATTGTTGTTTATTGAGCACGCAACAAATATTTGGCAGTGAACATGACTTTTCCCTTAGAGGAGATAGTAATGGCTACTAATCACTTACTTTTACTAGGAATAGGCTGACAATTTGGACTGTCATCAGGAAATCGAAGTAATGCCACATTATCACTCCATGGACCCCACATGTACATATTTTTTGCTCTAATCTGCAAATCAACAATATTGACATTGATAGGAAGAGTGTGTACTATGTAATAGTTAGAGCATATGCGCTTAGGTACTGGTGGATTTAGTGCACTGAAGCCCAAGGGCTGTAGGCCCGAGGGCTTTGTGCACTAAATCCACCAGTACCTGAGCGCATGCTCTAACTATTTTAGAACCCGTTTACCCAAAGCCGGAACCATAGCAACTTGGTTTATCAGCATTTTCGCACGTGTCAAGCGAATTTCCTGCCCAAAATAAAAATTCAATTAAAATTCAATTGAAGCACACCGGCAGGTTTACTTTAGCATTGTAGCTGCCAGCTGTTATCTCCAGATCTAACTCTACCCTGGGCTGCTCTGCTCTGTGGTAAACAGTTAAGCAGCTAGCTATGGTAAATTCCTGGGTATGAGCGGTCAGCAGGAGAGTTGTCCAGCAGGAGAGTTGTCCGAACTAGGGCTGGTCCGTATAGGTATGAGAGGGTAGTAGACCCTCACATATCATATCCAGGCCTCACACAGCTTTATCCGGCCTATTCTATTAAACTAAAACTCAAAAATAGCAATACCCCAAGGGTGGTTAGTATGCACAGTTTATATACCTAAAGGCAAAAAATAGTGCACACTTACCAAGTTAGTACACCTAGTAACAATATAGCAACGGGTTCTAAGTCACAAGTTTATACACTTTGATTTAGCTACTTTATAATGCATTTATTGTTAATTTAATGCTGATAAACTTACTTGAGCGAACAGGCAAACAGTATCTTTTGGAAAAACTGTGTATTTCTCAATAATAGTATATCCAGAGAAAACGGTCTGAAAATTATAACATTATAATAAATGAAGCTAAAATATAGTTCAATGTTATTGCAGTGATGGGATTTGTCTGGTTTATAAAGTTGTGCAACATATGCACAAGATAATTTCAAACTATTAGCTTGATATTTTTTTACATTAAATTATAGTCCGCAACACATACATGCATTTCGGATGTCACAGTCACTTGAATAGCATGAGGAACTTCACTATCTGAGATATTCTCTCTCAAAACACGAATCTGATAGTTTTCAATCTGCCCATATGGCCTGTCAGGCATTTCCCAAGTGAGCGTGAGAGTTAAATTTCCAGGTGAAGTAGGTGCTAATATAAACTCTTCTACAGAAATAGTGGCTGAATTGACAACTGAAGGCTCCCGCGGTAGAAGTTGAATGAGGCAAAGAGCAGGCAGAAACAGAAGCCGATGTCTGGTGTTGGTGTAAGACACTGGCATTATCTAGAAATAATAATGTGAACAAGGATAATGGCTTTTAATACAGATAATATCTTGAACATTGAATTACTGCAAGTAATAAGCAAGAATTTCTGTGCTAGTTTATCTGAATTGTTCGTGATAAGTGCACCCATGAATTTTCAAGTGCTACAATGTTAGCTGTTTAATTAAACTTGGACTGTCATCACATGAATTACTTGTTTATCAATTGATCAAAACTCAGTACTTGACCTGAGCTTGGCATCAGTAACCACATGTGTTACTGTCCCTCTATCAGTCTGAAATGAGAACAAAAAGCACAATAAAAGGTCTTTAATCATTGTTCATACTTAAATCAATAGTTAATTGTCAGTAATCTACAAAAGCAGAGGGTGACAGACAAACAGACCAGGACGACTTCTAACCTTCTTGAGCATGCATTCTGAGGTTGCTCCATGAAGCACTGGATAATGGCTTTTAATACACTACAGCAGTGTAGACTACTGTAACCTTCACATGCATGTATGGTGATATTTATAGTTTATTAATGTGACACTAATTATTTCAATGCTGAGGTTTATTGCACTTGAGATTATTCAGCTGGCCAGTTAATGTTGCTACTGTATACAGACATGTCCAAAAGTTCAAGTACTATAGAGCATCAGCTATTGGTGATTATTCAAAGGCACCATACCCAAGCATAGTCTATCGTAGCGAAATTTGTGCAAAGGCTACACATAATGTTAAAGCCACACCTCCTTCAAAAGCTATACTTGTAAGTGTGCTCCTCCACATCCTGGAGGAGGAAACGAAGTTAGACACCAGACCATTTTCCCGTGCAGTGGTAGGTAAAGGGTCTGACTATGCCAGAACTACTAACTTAATACTAAATAAAGTTTGATCAAATGATTAAGTTAATCGTAGGGCGGACTCACGTAGTTTATAGCAAAATTTGCAGATATTTTACTTTGATTGTAGTTAATTCTTAGTTCTGTAGTAAAACATGTTGCTAACTCTCAAACCAGAGTTCAACAAAGACAGCTGTGACTTATAAAGCTGTGCTGGGTTGCTGGTGGGTGATCTGGGTTGGTAAAGCGTTATCAGTAAAGTGAGTCTTGTTGGTAAAGCATCGTCAACAAGGACGACTATGGTGATGGAAAAGAAGCAAACAGATTCAACTAAACTAATTGGTAGGGATATGTTACTCCATTTTCCATCAGGTGCCACTGTGTGGTAGTGTACTTGTTGGTAGTATAATAATGCATAATATACCTCATATCTATAATAATTATTTTGTAACTCACAATAATTCTGATCCATTCATCGTCATTAGTAATAGGTACAATATCCTTGAGCTTGTATGAATAAATAGCAGAAATGTTCTGTCCATAAAATAAATATGAAGATAAACTAACCGTAATTAGCTTTGATTAACTTTAATTAACTTTAATTAACCTCAGTAGCTATATTTAAGCTCAGCATGTTTTGATAAAATATACTCATGGTTAAAAATATTTGGTTGAAAGCATAGATCTAATCTGTGAATAAAAGGAGCAGCAGATAATTTTGGGAGTAATTACCTACCGTCTCTCCCATTAAATAAATCCCTGATTTTATTCATACACGGATCTTGGCGAAATGGCAAGTAATATTATTTTTAGGTACCATTTGTCACTTAAAAAAACATTTTTCACTACTCATGGACATCTGGTATTTTCATTACCTATAACTAGTGATGTGCTTGAGCACAAATGGCGAGCGAGCCTAAAGACTATACTATTTTTATATGAATGATTTTGACTTCTAACACTGAAGAGTGCCATAGTAACAAACTCTCTGCAACTGCTTGAATTGAAGGAAAACAACAACAACAAAACAATACACGTTATTTAAACGTTTTCTTTGTGATATTCTTTAGCTAAGTAGTGGTTGTAACACACAATGTTTTGACACAACTGGACATGTACCTACACAGACTTACCTTAGCGGTAGTCTAGTGGACAATGTATTTTCAAGTAAATACGGTTGTGCACGGCTTATAACTATAACAAAGAGCGCATTGACTTACCACCGCCACTAACTCGAATAGAAATGGAAGTCCCTTAAGTTTTCAAGTTTGAACTGCACCCGCAAAAGAATTCAAAACGGTAAACAATTCAATTTCTAGGGTGATACGGGTACTGATCGATAAACCAGAGGATTCTGTTTAGTGTAATTTGGGACGGGGTCGACCACATAACTAACACAAAAACGCGAGGGTCAAAGTACAAAATGACATACGTACGTCCATACATATATCTAAATAAATAAATAAACATCCCCGATTTTCGATTGTGTTACCCCTGTAAGTGTCTCGCTCGCTACGCTCGCTCGCCAATGAGGTACCATAATAACTTCTACTAACTTCCCCCTAAAAAAAACAACTAGATATATAAGCTTACAATTAAGTTTTCAATTAAGATGTGTGCAATAGGAGACAATATGCAAGCACAAAGTAAAGGCTCAGCTTGAGCAAATACTATTTTATAAATCCATTTACCTCAGAGCTAGGAATATATGATTGTGGATAAAGGGACACAATAGTTTCAGTTGTGTCTGGTCTACCGTTCCACATCACTTTATGAGGAGTCACTTTGAAGAATGATGTATAATTGAGTAGTATTGGAGTGTCAACAGTGTTTTCTGTTATCCAATCTGCTTCTGCTGTTACTAATCCAGTTGTAGCATTTAGATCATAACTGCATTTTGGTATGATCTTTGGAAGAACTGGAGAAAAAATATATACACATATTAATGTTCGTTGACATATTTTAGTCTACCAGTTTAATTTTTTAGGACTTTTTTTATCTTTTTTCACAAATTGTATATTTACAGGTGTACTTTTGAATTTGTACTTTAGTGCTTGATGGGAGAAAATATATTCATGGCTGATCTGGTACATTGCTCCTCTTGGCATGGGGGTCATTGAATGATGTAGTAGTTAGTTTATATTGTCAGTATTTAGCTATAGTACCAGTCACACCTACATATGCTTTCGTCCTTGCAGCAATCAGCTCTCCCATTCAAAAAATTAAATACAAGAACAGACTGAACTAATTTTTTCCACTAATTCAGTCACCTATGTCGTATCTTTCCTTTGTTACTGGCTACCACAACCAACATCAGTAACTGTGATGATGTCACATACTAACAAGCATGCTTTGATGCCAGTGTAGCTATTATAGTGGAACAAGTTAAAATTATTTTGTAAATCATGAACATTTATCTCGAAAAAGCTTGCTATCAGTTATATACTTAAAATTTGCTGCTTAATGAGTTAAATAGGAGCAAATTTAACTGCCACTAATGTGGCTGGCTTAATTGACCTCATAAGCTTTATACTTCTAGAGGGGGGGGGAAGCATCTTCCTCAAACTTCCCAGTTCCCTCTTCCCTAAAAGTTCTCAGCTTCCCCCCTAATATTTGAATAGGCTAAGCCCAAATTATCAGCATTTAGCTCTACCAAATTCATGTTAATTACTCTCACTGATTGGAACTTTGGCCAAACTTCCCTCCCAAACAAAATTTTCTAGGTAGAACCCTGCCTCATCATAAATTATTTCAAATTCAAAGTGAGAGACAATTATTGGAAATATATTTTGTGTAAGTGGTTTTCATGAGGCTGTGTTCTGCGCTTGATACTTCTCTCTGTTTTGATAAGGCTGGTACGGAATGGTGACTCTGAATAGCACTAGCTTTGCATCATCAACGGCCAGCAATTTTTAAGTAGTTCATGTACTACCAATAATGTATTACTGCAATAATATATTGCTACACTTACATGTTTCAAGGTCTGTATTGATGATTATTGTGATTGGATTTGGTTGTCTGTGCGGATTTACATTAATCTATACAACACACACACATTCACACAAAAAACACACTCATGTTTTACAATTTCTGATGGACCAGTAAACTATCATACCTCAAATTTGTATCTACAGTTTTCTTTTGGAATATCGTGTGGGTCGTAGGCAGTAAATTCGAAGCTTGTGCCTGTAATACTAAAGGGATGAGAATCATATGATGCTGAACATGTTGAAGATGGATTTGCTACTTGATCCAATAAGATGGAATAATTTTTAACCAAATGAAATTCTAAAGTGAAACACACAAAGCATGTGATAAAAACAAGCAAAATTACATACTCAGTCTTATTTGTTTAAATTCTATTACACAATTACAAATTTGACTTTTTTTAATGGAATGAAAATCTGATTAACTTGCTAGCTGGGATGACTCAAATACTACTCTGCTTTATAATGCCATCTTTGCTGGTGTATTACAAAACATCAACCCACTGATACCCAGTGCCGGCAACTTCTGGAACAGTAAACAAAATTAAGACTGGACATAGGATTATTACAATATGTAATTATTACTTCCTTATCATCTAACGTACCTTTTGGTCTTTCCCAGGATACATTTATGCGAACACTTGCCTCATGTCCCGGTCTTTCATCCAGATGTATGGTGTAATTTAAACTGTTTGGGTCTAGCTCCGGGTAACGAGTACCTATTAGAATTTTAAGACATTTGTAATATTTTTGTGTAGTAACATTTTCATCTCATGGTCAGTACACTATAAACATGGATATATTCTGTGCTCACCTCCATGGATGCAGATAGGAGAAACTGGTGAAAACATTGATGGTCCTGCTGATGTAACTGCTGCAAATGAAATATTTGCAGCCTGGCAAGCACAGTAACCCAGATCTACAGTTCCTTCTGTGATTGTATCCTGGAATATATTCAATGTTGGACCAGAAAGAATATAAAGTTGTGATAGACATTATGGAATCATTATTGCTAAGTTGTTTGTTTGCTATTCATTACCTGCAAGTAGAAGTAAGATCCTGAGGAAGTGTCCAGTCTAATCAAAAAATTAGTCAGAAGTGGTTGAATGGCAGAATTATTTCGTGGCACTTTGTAAGGTAGAATATCAAACATTCCAGGATCTTGAGGCAGAGGATGTGTTTTTCTAGAGATATTTATGGCAGACTCAGGTGACACTGGAAGATTTTCTGAGATGGGTGGTAAAGCTTTCAAGCAGCCAGTCTTACAACCATTTTGGTCACCCTATGAACAAATAAGATATGCATGCATGCTATATTGCAGGGGTCAATGAGCTGATTGTTTAATCCTGTCATTAAAGAGTAGTTAGTTCCTTACATTTAGAAAACATTTTATAGCTATAATAGTTGGTAAACCTTTTAGGTCGGTATTCAATACACATTGTTGTTGTTGTTGTTGTTGATTTTAGCTATGTACCATCTGTTTTGTTATATCATTACTATTTATGTAAATAAGAACAGCTACGCATTTAGCATTTCATTGATCTTAGTTGTAAAAGCTAATAACATCCCTATTCCCCACCCCCCCCCCCCCCCCCCCATTCCAAACACCCCTTCTCCCCTCATGGGCATCCTGTAGCTCATGGACCATATTGATCATGACCAGATTTCTGCAGGTCTTAGTGAAACTCTAATTACCCTCAGATTAAAAATTTACCTGCTTCCTCTTTTATACATTATTTAGAGGTTTAAACATGGTATTTGGTAATTAAGACTTACGCACTGCCTTCTGCACTCTGCACGGTTCAAGCTTGTGCTACTTCGTATCACACACCCTCTACGGCATTCTTCCAGCTGCAAGAATTTAATAGCAAAGTAGTTGATAGGCATTATTGAATATGTATCACTTCGTGATGCAAATAGCTAATACTATTTTAGAAATATTGCAACTTACTTCAGCGGTATTTAAGCAGAAATTTTCTATATCAATCAACGATATGGCAGGCCAAAGGACGTTATTTCTTCTCGTCTATAATGGTTCATAAAAGCACAGCACATAATTAGAACAGGAAACAAGAACAAGACCGCAGTAATTGCTTAAGGAAATGCGACTAGCTAATACTGAACTAGTTCCGTGGATGATACTTGGAAAATGTAGTGGAACAAATTGCTCTATTTGTAACTAGTTACTACTGTACAAAATTTATTAGAAAGGTAAAATTTCATTAATAATGATTAATTCTTTTTTTAATAGGGTATCTCGGAGATGATAAAGGCTGGCATTATGATGCCTGTGTAATGCATTAAAAGTTTCTTATGGCCACTCTTTATGTTTGGTTTGTATTTTAGCAAGATTAAAATTTTGGTTAGCCACAAGCAATCACATATTATCATTTGATAAATAATAAATAGCTGTGAGCCTGCCATTGTTATCTGGTGGCTACTCTCAACATTTAGATTGTAAAATGAAAGGTGTTACTTGTCATATCTAAGTAGCTCTATAAATGTATATAGGTACAAGCTCTTGCTTTTACTAAATTTCAGCCTATATCTAGCTATAGTAAATTGTACCGCAAGCAAATAGTCTCAGGAGTATTTTCTAACTAGCAATTGTCTATGATATACCAGAGGTTCGAGCCACTATTCATTCTAAGTAGCTAATAGTAACTTTATAGTAAAACTATCATAAGTTCTGTGTCAATATATCTACTTTTCTGAAAATATTTTTATACAAAAATAATCATTATTGCACATGCTTTTACAAAGTCAATTTAAACTCAGTAGCCTTAAATTAATAATAATATCATTAGAATTTTAAATTTTATAGACTTCTGACACATGTTCGCTAATAACAATGTGTTAATTCGTCATCAGATGTAAGAACTGACACATGTTCGCTAATAACAATGTGTTAATTCGTCATCAGATGTAAGAAGGAAATTACAGAGAGAAAAGAAACTATAGAGTGACGTTTTTAGTTTAATAGATTAGCTACCTAATTTATCTTGCTGCTGTACTAAGCTACTTTGTTTTAACATTAATTACATAGCTACAACCAGAACGAGTGATATATCATCTTCAGTTAATCTGGCTGTTGAAGTTCTACAACTTGAGTGTGAGATTAACAACTGTTGGAATCTGAAATGATGTGAGCAAAAACATAGGATGAATCTAGCACTCAGCCATTATTCTGTAATTTATCTTACAAAAGTTGATCACAGATAGAACAAAGTCAACCTGTATCTTTATCATTCTGCAAAAAATAGAACTTACTGAATTTTCGAATTCTTGCTCACAGTACTGCAAAGAACATTAAACAGTAAGGTAAGGTAACTTCAATTTTTTTTTCCTGAGACAATCCACTCACTGTTTCTAAACACTTGGCTTGGCATCTAGCAAGTAATATAGCCTCTTCTTGGTCAGATGTTAATGGCAGAACATTGGGCTCTCCTGTGCTGCAAGGATGGCCATCACATCCAGTGACTGTTCCATTCAGATCATTCCTGGCCCAAACTGTTCTTGAAGAAAAGAGAGTCGATAGCATGTAATGAACCCAAAGGATCTCCATAGTGGCTGTGTTCAACAATCAAATATTGTCAGTCACTATAAGAAATGAACAAGGAAGTAGATATCTTTCTAAATAGCCAAGTCTGATCAATTTAGTGACTATTATCATGAGTTCTACCAGGAAGTGTTTCACAACATTTCTTAGCCCAGGATGAAAGTGCATGATCTGCATACCTACTGCCTGTCAGTGTGCCAAGCCAAAACGATCATTTGCACTAGAGAGCTATAAATGTTACATTGCAAACTTTGATTTCAGGCTTGTGACAGTTACATTTCTTCTTGATTTTACAGATTGCCTCTATATACATATTGGTATTTATTTTTGCTGATTCATTCCAGATTTCTTAGACTTAATTGTTATACAAATACAACAGCAGATCACTTGGAAGCTATTTACCTATATACAATGTATCAAAATGAGATAATATATATTGGCAGTGTTCAATTATATAATAGTCAGTATCTTATGTTTGCAATGTGATAGATATTTGAATACTGATTGTATTGTGCTTGGATAATGATGACTTTTGTGGTGCTGTGACAAATGGTAAATGAGCCAATCAACTTAGATACATAGTAATGAAATTAAGCCATCTAATTTGCGAGATATCGCACCGTTCACCTGGTATTGATAGCTATCGTTGCTTAATGCTCATAAAATTCCATGGAATCCCCTAGTACTGCTGTTGATGGTAGCTATTATCACTTAATGCTCCTAAATAGCATGATATGGATAGTTGGAAATGATATCTTAAAGTCAATGAGAATGAGGGCAAGTACTTAAGAAATATGACAAGTTTCAATGAAAATATGTAAGAAATACAGTACATAAAATATCACGACATTTTGTTTTCCATATAATCAGGAAATTGCCGTTTTTTCATAGTGTTCTGATAGATAATAGGGCAACATCATATGATATTTCCCTGATAGATGTGTGTGGGAAACAAAAACCACATGCAAAAAAGTTTGATATTTTGCATATTTGACTTTGACAAAAAAAAACATTTAGCAAATGAAAAATTCAGTTACTTCAGACAAAACTGAGACTACAGTATTAATACATATACATACGTATGTATACATGCATATTTGCCACGTCATTAATTCATAGCATAATATTTGTGCAGTTACATGTTGAATTTGTTGTGATTAAAGTATGTGGTAAGTTGCCCTTAATTAGAGGTTGTGGAATTAATGAAGGATTGATACATTTTAGAAAATCACTATTCTGGTATTTTGTCTCATTATAACATTCCAACACACACACCAACCTTACCACACACCAAGATCAATGACTGAATCAAATAAAACACTTATCTCACTGTCTACCATATATCTCTTGGATATACTCATTTGTAGCCAGTACATCTATAGTGGCATATAATATCAATCACTCCAATTTGCTATAATAAGAGCTAACAATTAAAATCTGACTTCTTCTCACACAATACAAGAGTTTAACAGGTGAGATGCCTTTGATTCTTCAACAGTTGAAATAATAAGTAATAATAATTTAAGAGCCTTATTAAATCAATTGTTTCGACTTCTTGCCAAAGGCCTCCTGAGGTGGATTTTGACAAAAATTTTAAATTTGGTTAAGTTGCATTGCTGTTAAAATAAAGAGCTTTAGTTACCTTTCATACTTGCTAGAAATTGGAATTGAGCATGTCATTAAGTTGCCTCACTATAAAGTGAGAAAGCAGTTGCAATACTCCTAAATATTATCAAGTTCTGATCCTTCATAAAAACTAAATCGAATCTTACAAAGGAAAAATGTGAAAAAATTTAAGTTGTTGCCGGGGAATCGAACCCCGGTGACAACTGATGTTTTTGTGAGTTGTTGTAGCTCAGTGGCTAGAGCACTGGTGGCTAAAGCCAGGGGTCCTGGGTTCAATTCTTCGGCGACAACTGAGACTTTTTCATACTTTGCCTCTGTTTCTCTTTAGACCTTTTAAGTGAGAAAGATTCGATCTACTCCTGAATATTTAGACATTTCTTCACAATAAATCAAATTATAAATTAATGAGCACAAGCTTAAATAAAACATATACATTTAACATAGTAACATAATTAAGTCACACAGTTTAATTTGAGTTATCATTTTTCCGTGGCTATTTTCTTTAACTTCATTTCTGTTCAACATATATGTTGTGATTTTTTCCAATGCTGAAATCTCCCTAGACAATATAATGACAATTTAAAGATTATTTGCGCAGTATTATGAATTTATAATTGACAATCATCATACTTCTGTGTTAAAAAAAGAAAAAATAATAATATTGAAAAAAAATAAAAATAAAAACGTGTACTCAGTTGTTATTGTTGCTGTTGTTGTTTTCTAAAGTAGGTTGACTTAGTTCTGTATTGTTAGTAATAAGCTATACGTTTAGCACGTAAGTTTAGGGCTAGGCTCACATGATAATAGCTCATAGATCTCACTAATTTGTAATATCTACTATCAATTTCATTAAATATATTAGGTATGAAACATTTCATTTAACTTGTCAAAGCCGCTAGCCAACACTTACTTCAAGTGCATTCTTCATTTGTGTTCTCTTATACAAGCATATGACCGCAAACACAATGATGATGCAGATGACCACTGGTGCCGCAATGGCCACACCTACTCCCACGCCAAGTCCGATATCTTGGCTTTTCTGATTTGTTTGAGTTGGGGTAAATGGATCTAGAAACATAGAGTGACATTTTATTAATCTGATGAAGGTACCATTTTATGCATTCCTTCCCAATTTTACAAAATTGATATTGAATTAAGTGAGAATATTGTGACAAACCCTGTTTAGGTAAAAAAAATTTAAATATATATTTATATAATTATAGCATTCAATAATTTGCCAGTAATCGTGTTTTTTCTTCTTTTATTAATCTTACTAAGAGTAATTTAGAAGGTAGTATTGGCTACTAATCACTTACATTTACTTGTGAAATAGGCTGACAATTTTAGAAGATAAAGTAAGATGGCTACTGACCTTGCTTTAGGTGATTATTGCGCAACAAATATTTGGTAGTGAACATGATTGCGAAAATATTTACCGCAAAACAGCAAAGTGTTCCTAGAGACGACTGCTAGCAACAACATTGTGGAGTTACGAGAAGTAGTAGAAGCATGGCTCTCCACGAGAATGCCAAGCGACATGTCTCGGGTACCGGGAGGAAACAGCAGTAACAATAGCAATGGTGGCCAAGGGAATGGTAGACAACAGCAAGATTGCAGCAGCAGCAATGGCCGGAATGGTAACAGCAGCAGATACGGAACTGGAAGACGAGATGGAGACAGGCCGACGTGCACAGTGTGTGGAAGATACGGTCACAAAACAGAAACATGTTGGTACAACAAATCCAACGGAGCGACCAACACTCTCAACATGAAATCGTCGGAACAGCGAATGACAGTAATGTGCTACACATGCAAGCAGGAGGGACACAAGAGCAACGAGTGTCCGCAGAAAAATGGAGGAAGTGGAGGCAACAAACAACCACCGCCCAAGGGAATCAAGAAAGAAGTGAGTGGCTCCAACTTTCGCAAGATCGGAGTTGTGTGGCCCAACAAGCTCAAGAACAACGTGCTCCAGGGAGAAGTGAATGGAAAGGAGAAGTGCTCATCGACAGCGGTGCCGACTATGGTGTAGTTCCAGCCAGGGCAGTGGCAAAGAAAGATTACACCGGAGAACGAGTGTGGGCAAACGGTGCCAGAGAAGGACTCAAAGACGTGGCATCGGCGAGTTTCGTTATTGGTGGCAAGACGTTCAGACGCAAAGCCATGGTGGACAAAGAGAGATTTCACCATCCAGAATTTTGGTTTCCACTGGATCTCGGCAACAGCGAGGAAGTACTGCACATTCACGCATTATTCAACGGCAGCAGCAATACTCCTGCAATTACATCAGTGAACGTAGTGACCACGAGACGCCAAGCATGCCAAGAAGCAGCAGTTGACAGCAAACACCCAGACAAAGAAGTAATAGTCAAGCCCTTGACAATGGAGAAGAATCCCAGCAACAACAAGAAGATCCGAGTGACAAGCAAAAAGCAAGAATCTCAGAAGAATCCAGTGACAGCCAGCAATGGCATCACCAAGACAACGAGCACCAAAAAGCTCAAGGTGGTTCAGCAACCACGAAGCAACAAAGAGAAGGAAGAAGAAACAAGCAGTGAAGTGGTAACTGCTTCAGTGGCAACATTGCTAGAAGTGATTGACTCCAAGGATGGCAGCAGCAACGCTGAAAGGAACACAATCGGCAGCAATGCCGAACAAACAGAAGCAACTGCCGCAGCAACGGTGGCAGGAAGAGAACAGCCAGGAGAAGTTCTGTCCGGCCAACCAAGTGATGTGAGTGAAGGAGGAGTGGTGGCCGAGGTAGTTTGTGACAGTGGTGCCAACAACAACGACAAAGAAAACTCAGAAGCAGCGGAGTCATCAGAGAAGTAGCAGCACTCGAAGCCGCCAAAAGTGTTGAAGCTCGTCAGAAGCAGTATGACAAAAGAACAAGATTACGACAATTTGCGCCAGGAGATAAAGTTTGGTATCGCATTCCAGGCTTGCACGATAAACTCAGCGAGTCGTGGGAAGGCCCTTATGAAGTGGTGGCCAGAAACAGAGACATAGTGTACAGAATTCGAAAAGAAGGCAAGAAGAACGGTGGCAAGAGTATCCACATAAACAACCTCAGGAGATATGACGAAAGAAAGGACTTCAATTGGTTGGACGTAGTCATAGAGGGCGAGGATGACAATGACGAGGAAAATGCAGGCAGAGAAGGAGGAAGTGGAGGAGGCAAAATGGCAGAGTCAATCTCAGCGGAGAGTGCGAGGGATTCGACGCTGCACAATTGGAGGCACTAGTGCAAGACTTCGGCAATGTGTTTGGAGAAAACAACATGGGAAGTACCGACATGGTGACACTCAGCATCAACACGCAAGACGCCGAGCCAGTGTCTCAGCCTCCGTATTCAGTGCCACTGAATTTATGAGAGCCCGTCCGTGCAGAAATACAAGCCCTTGAAGACGCCGGCATCATTGTACAATCAGATAGCCCGTGGGCATCCCCACTCATTCCGGTACGCAAGAAAAATGGCAAAGTGAGGCTGTGCGTTGATTATCGCCGGCAAGAATTCCATCAAGTCGAAGTGGAACCCTCCGACAGACAGAAGACGGCATTTTTGTGTCCGTGGGGGAAATGGGAATACCTGCGGATGCCGTTGGACTTCGGAATGCACCAGCTATGTTCCAAAAATTAATGGGTCGAGTGTTGACAGATTGTCACGAGTACAGCAGCGTCTATATCGACGATATCCTCATATGGTCCAGCAACTGGAAGCAGCATCTCGAACATCTGAGAGGAGTTTTTGGGCAATTAGAGAAGGCAGGACTAACATGCCAAGTTGCCAAATGTGAGTTCGGCAAGAGCGAGCTCGAGTTCCTCGGTCACAGAATTGGCCATGGAAGATTGTCAGTGCCAGCAGACAGAATCACGGCTCTCATCAACTACAAGAGGCCAGTGTCAAAAAAAGCAGTTCCCACGAGCCTTCTTGGGCTACGTCAATTTTTATCGAAGATTCGGAATACATAAGATGACTTCTATACTCACACCAACCACATCAAAAGATTCGCCAACTACAGTGAAGTGGACTACGTCTATGGTTGATGCATTTGACATGCTGTGCAAGTGTTTGTGCAAGAACATAGAACTGTGCATTCCCACGACAGATGACAAACTCGTGCTGGAGACGGACGCAAGCATCACTGGCGTTGGAGCAGTATTACACGTAGACAGAGGAGAGCAAGGAATGCTGCCAGTTGCATTTTACTCATCCCAGCTGCGCGGCGCGGAATGTAATTATGCAGCACAAGAATTGGAAGAATTGGATTTGGTAAAGGTCATCAAGCACTTCAGCTTTTATTTATATGGGAGAAAATTCGACGTACTCACTGTTCATGAATCTCTCCAGTCCATGATGACCAAATTCCAGAAAAATAAACGTGTGCTGAGATGGACTCTCTCGTTGATGGACTACTCCTTCAACATTATCTATCGCAAGGGAGAAGAAAACACCGTAGCAGATTGGCTCAGTCGCCATCATGACGACGATCAACAACGTGGACAACAACTGCAGCAGCAGATGCCAGCAGCTGAGGGGAAGATTGAGACAAAGATGAAGAAAAAGACAGATGCAACGTTAAGAAGAAAAAACAGAGGAGCGGGGGAAGATGTGAGAGAAGCTTCCCTCACATTCAGTAATACTAGGGATTGACTTAGTTAATGTATGGGTGTCTTGTTTTCATAGCAATCATTGCTGTGCAATGTTATGCTGTGAAGTATCACACCAGCTGTGCCTCACTCTGAACCCATTATCTTACCTATTGAAGAACATTATGATTTGCATTCTTTCATTAATGTAACATCACCCCATCTGTCATTATCACATCATTTATGCCTAGTCATGCTCTCATTTATTGAGTTGTATATCAGCACCTGAAATTTAAAAATCAGTTCAGTTGATGTTCTTCACCAGTTAGTGCAATTACAGTTAAACTCTAACTATTGCCAATATTCTCTAGAGACGAGCTATCGTAAGGGAGGCTGGGAGATATCAATTCTGGTGGCAGCGATTACTACATATCGTTGGCACTGAAGTGTTTGTGAGGAAATTAGTCTCTGATCCTCAATAATACATAGGACTCGCATCACAAGGAGATAGTAATGGCTACTAATCACTTACTTTTACTAGGAATAGGCTGACAATTTGGACTGTCATCAGGAAATCGAAGTAATGCCACATTATCACTCCACGGACCCCACATGTACATATTTTTTGCTCTAATCTGCAAATCAACAATAATTGACATTGATAGGAAGAGTGTGTACTATGTCACTAGTTTATACACTTTGATTTAGCTACTTTAAAATGCATTTATTGTTAATTTAATGCTGATAAACTTACTTGAGCGAACAGGCAAACAGTATCTTTTGGAAAAACTGTGTATTTCTCAATAATGGTATAGCCAGAGAAAACTGTCTGAAAATTATAACATTATAATAAATGAAGCTAAAATATAGTTCAATGTTATTGTAGTGATGGGGTTTATAAGTTGTGCAACAAATGCACAAGATAATTTCAAACTATTAGCTTGATATTTTTTTACATTAAATTATAGTCCGCAACACATACATGCATTTCGGATGTCACAGTCACTTGAATAGCATGAGGAACTTCACCACCTGAGATATTCTCTCTCAAAACACGAATCTGATAGTTTTCAATCTGCCCATATGGCCGGTCAGGCATTTCCCAAGTGAGTGTGAGAGTTAAATTTCCAGGTGAAGTAGGTGCTAATATAAACTCTTCTACAGAAATAGTGGCTGAATTGACAACCGAAGGCTCCCGCGGTAGAAGTTGAAAAAGACAGTGAACATGCTTAAACAGAAGCCGTTGTCTGGTGTTGGTGTAAGGCACTGGCATTATCTAGAAATAATAATGTGAATAAGGATAATGGCTTTTAATACAGATAATATCTTGAACATTGAATTACTGCAAGTAATAAGCAAGAATTTCTGCATGTTATATGTGCTAGTTTATCTGAATTGTTCGTGATATTTTCAAGTGTTACAATGTTAGCTATTTAATTAAACTTGGACTGTCATCACATGAATTACTTGTTTATCAATTGATCAAAACTCAGTACTTGACCTGAGCTTGGCATCAGTAAACCACATGTGTTACTGTCCCTCTATCAGTCTGAAATGAGGGGGAAAAAAAGCACAATAAAAGGTCTTAAATCATCGATCATACCTAAATCAATAGTTAATTGTCAGTAATCTACAAAATCAGAGGGTGACAGACAAACAGACCAGGATGACTTCTAACCTTCTTGAGCATGCATTCTGAGGTTGCTCCATTAAGCACTGGATTCATTCAGTGTTATACAAATTTCACTACAGCAGTGAGACTACTGTAACGTAACCTTATTTCAATGCTGAGGTTTATTGCACTTGAGATTATTCAGCTGGCCAGTTAATGTTGCTACTGTATACAGACAAGTCCAAAAGTTCAAGTATTATAGAGCATCAGCTATTGGCGATTATTCAAAGGCACCTTACTCAAGCATAGTCTATCGTAGCGAAATTTGTGCAACGGCTACACAAAATGTTAAAGCCACACCTCCTCCATAAGCTATACTTGTAAGTGTGCTCCTCCACATCCTGGAGGAGGAAACGAAGTTAGACACCAGACCATTTTCCCGTGCAGTGGTAGGTAAAGGGTCTTACTATGCTAGAACTACTAGCACAAGTCTGTTTTTTACTGTAACCCATCTCATAGTGCTTTCAAGCGAGAGTCAGAGTTTAACCATATGACAGGGTACTGATTTAGTGCTTAATAAAATTTGATCAAATGATTAAGTTAATCGTAGGGCGGACTCACGTAGTTTATATGCAAAAATTGCAGATATTTTACTTTGATTGTAGTCAATTCTTAGTTCCGTAGTAGTAAAAACTGTTGCTAACTCTCAAACCAGAGTTCAACAAAGACAGCTGTGACTTATAAAGCTGTGCTGGGTTGCTGAGGAAAACGGTGGGTGATCTGGTTTGGTAAAGCGTTATCAGTAAAGTGAGTCTTGTTGGTAAAGCATCGTCAACAAGGACGACTATGGTGATGGAAAAGAAGCTAACAGATTCAACTAAACCAATTGGTAGGGATATGTTACTCCATTTTCCATCAGGTGCCACTGTGTGGTAGTGTACTTGTTGGTAGTATAATAATGCATAATATACTTCATATCTATAATAATTATTTTGTAACTCACAATAATTCTGATCCATTCATCGTCATTAGTGAAAGGTACAATATCCTTGAGCTTGTATGAATAAATAGCAGAAATGTTCTGTCCATAAAATAAATATGAAGATAAACTAACTTTAATTAACTTTAATTAACTTTAATTAACCTCAGTATATTTAAGCTCAACATGTTTTGATAAAATATACTCATGGTTAAAAATATTTGGTTGATAGTGTAGATCAAGGAGCAGCAGATAATTTTGGGAGTAATAATCTACCGTCTTTCCCATTAAATAAATCCCTGATTTTATTCATACACGGATCTTGGCGAAATGGCATGTAATATTATTTTTAGGTACCATTTGTCACTTTAAAAACCATTTTTCACTACTCATGGACATCTGTTATTTTCATTACCTATAATGAGGTACAATAATAACTTCTACTAACTTCCCCCTAAAATAACTAGATATAAGCTTACAATCAAGCTTACAATTAAGATGTGTGCAATAGGAGACAATGTGCAAGCATATAGTAAAGGCTTACCTTGAGCAAATACTATTTTATAAATCCATTTACCTCAGAGCTAGGAATACGTGATTGTGGATAAGAGGACACAAGAGTTTCAGTTGTGTCTTCTTTACCATTCCACATCACTTTATTAGGAGTCACTTTGAAGGAGGATGTATAATTGAGTAGTATTGGAGTGTCAACAGTGTTTTCTGTTATCCAATCTGCTTTTGCTGTTGCTAATCCAGTTGTAGCATTTAGATCATAACTGCATTTTGGTATGATCTTTGGAAGAACTGAAGAAGAAAAAAAATATATATATATATGACACATATATTCCAGCTCACAATGATATTTTTAGGTAGGTGACTTCAAGCTATAATGCTCAAAACTCATTGATAGGCTAATAGTTATAGCTTGGGAGGGGGGAGGGGGGGTGGTTTCAGCTACTTGCTTCTAGTGAAGCCTACCTTACCAGGTTAGAGCAGCTGCTAAAATATCAGCAGCTGGGAGTGTGGGGAGCCCCTAGAGTGTTTAACAGCCAACTAAATTTACACCACTAGTTACCAACCCTAATACAAACTACTGCAGTGAAGATATCTGACATATAGCAAGATATTTCACTCTCAGGCTTTATTTTTAATCATCTCTGGCTCTTGAAAATAAATTAGCGGTAACAAAATCTTGGTTATTACAATGAAAATTTGAAAAGCAGTCAGATTCTCACTGGTTGCCTTACTGCAAGGATGTAATCACGTGATACATGATATACAATGCCTAAATTGACTGACTGAGCCATCCATCATAATGGTCACAACCACGCCCCCACATATTAATGTTCGTTGACATATTATAGTCTACCAGTTTTATTTTTTAGGATTTTTTTCCCTTTTTTCACAGATTGTATATTTACAGGTGTTCTTTTGAATTGGTACTTTAGTGCTTGAAGGGAGAAAATATATTCATGGCTGATCTAGTACATTGCTCCTCTTGGCATGGGAGTCATTGAGTGATGTAGTGGTTAGTTTATATTGTCAGTATTTAGCTTTTGTACCAGTCACACCTACATATGCTTTCGTCCTTGCAGCAATTAGCTCTCCCATTCAAAAAATTAAAATACAAGAACAGGCTGAACTAATTTTTTCCACTAATTCAGTCACCTATATCATATCTTTACCTTGTTACTGATAACTTCTAGCTACCACAACCAACATCGGTAACTGTGATGATGTCATGTACTAACAAGCATGCTTTGATGCCTATTGCTATTATAGTGGAACAAGTTAAGAGTGAGACTGTAGCATAGCAGTACTCCTTAACAGTATAAATACAGAATTGGAGTGTTGTTTGCCGGCTGGTTGTCGTAGCTCAGTGGCAGAGTGCTTGTGTATTATGCAAGCGGTCCTGGGTTCGATTCCCAGTGGCGACCAAATATTTTTAATTCTGTATTGTTTAAAAAGCCTGTGAAAGAGAGAGAATGCATCTAATAAGTTAAAATTGATTTGTAAATCACGAACATTTATCTCAAAAAAGTTCCCTTGTAACTGATAACTTCTAGCTACCACAACCAGCCTCAGTAACTGTGATGATGTCACATACTAACAAGCATGCTTTGATGACAGTGTAACTATTATAGTGGAACAAGTTAAAATTATTTTGTAAATCACAAACATTTATCTCGAAAAAGCTTGCTATCGGTTATATACTTAAAATTTGCTGCTTAATGAGTTAAATAGGAGCAAATTTAACCTGCCACTAATGTGGCTGGCTTAATTGACCTCATAAGCTTTATACTTCTAGAGGGGGGGGAAGCATCTTCCTCAAACTTCCCAGTTCCCTCTTCCCTAAAAGTTCTCAGCTTCCCCCCTAATATTTGAATAGGCTAAGCCCAAATTATCAGCATTTAGCTCTACCAAATTCATGTTAATTACTCTCACTGATTTGAACTTAGGATATATAGATGTGGACTTGGCCAAACTTCCCTCCCAAACAACCCTGCCTCATCATAAATTATTTCAAATTCAAAGTGAGAGACAATTATTGGTAATATATTTTGTGTAAGTTGTTTTCATGAGGCTTTGTTCTGCGTTTGATACTTCTCTCTGTTTTGATAAGGCTGGTACGGAATGGTGACTCTGAATAGCACTAGCTTTGCATCATCAACTGCCAGCACATTTTAAGTAGTTCATGTAATACCAATAATGTATTACTGCAACAATATATTGCTACACTTACATGTTTCAAGGTCTGTATTGATGATTATTGTGATTGGATTTTGTTGTCTGTGCGGATTTACATTAATCTATACAACACACACAAATTCACACAAAAAAACACACTCATGTTTTACAATTTCTGATGGACCAGTAAACTATCATACCTCAAATTTGTATCTACAGTTTTCTTTTGGAATATCGTATTCGTCGTAGGCAATAAATTCGAAGCTTGTGCGTGTAATACCAAAGGGATGATAACTATATGGTGATGAACATGTTGAAGATGGATTTGCTACTTGATCCAATAAGATGGAATAGTTTTTAACCAAATGAAATTCTAAAGTGAAACACACAAAGCATGTGATAAAAACAAGCAAAATTACATACTCAGTCTTATTTGTTTAAATTCTATTACACAATTACAAATTTGACTTTTTTTAATGGAATGAAAAATCTGATTAACTTGCTAGCTGGGATGACTCAAATACTACTCTGCTCTATAAATGCCAGTTTTGCTGGTGTATATATTATAAAACATCAACCCACTGATAAACAGTGCTGGCAACTTCTGGAACAGTAAACAAAATTAAGACTGGACACATAGGATTATTACAATATGTAATTATTACTTTCTTATCATCTAACCTACCTTGTGGTCTTTCCCAGGATACATTTATGCGAACATTTGCCTCATGTTCCGGTCTTTCATCCAGATGTACGGTGTAATTTAAACTGTTTGGGTCTAGCTCTGGATAACGAGTACCTAATAGAATTTTAATAATATTTTTGTGTAGTAACATTTTCATCTCATTATTAGTTCACTATAAACATGGATATATTCTGTGCTCACCTCCATGGATGCAGATAGGAGAAACTGGTGAAAACATTGATGGTCCTGCTGATGTAACTGCTGCAAATGAAATATTTGCAGCCTGGCAAGCACAGTAACCCAGATCTACAGTTCCTTCTGTGATTGTATCCTGGAATATATTCAATGTTGGACCAGGAAGAATATAAAGTTGTGATAGACATTATGGAATCATTATTGCTGAGTTGTTTGTTTGCTATTCATTACCTGCAAGTAGAAGTAAGATCCTGAGGAAGTGTCCAGTCTAATCAAAAAATTGGTCAGAACTGGTTGAATGGCAGAATTATTTCGTGGCACTTTGTAAGGTAGAATATCAAACATTCCAGGATCTTGAGGCAGAGGATGTGCTTTTCTAGAGATATTTATGGCAAACTCGGGTGATACTGGAAGATTTTCTGAGATGGGTGGTAAAGCACTCAAGCAGCCAGTCTTACAACCATTTTGGTCACCCTATGAACAAATAAGATATGCATGCTATATTGCAGCGATCAATGAGCTGATTGTTTAATCCTGTCATTAAAGAGTATTTAGTTCCTTAAATTTACAAAACATTTTATAGCTATAATAGTTGGTAAACTTTTTAGGTCGCTATTCAATACACATTGTTGCTGTTGTTGTTGATTTTAGCTATGTTATATCATTACTATTTATATAAATAAGAACAGATACGCATTTAGCATTTCATTAATCTTAGTTGTAAAAGCTAATAATAATATACCTATTCCCCCTCCCCCCCCCGAGGCAACCGCAAACCACACCCCCAGAAAAACAAAAAAAAAAAAGAAAAAAAAAAAAAAAAAAAAAAAAAAAAAAAACAAAAAAAAAAAAACAAACAAAAACAACACAAAAAAAAAAAACACCACACCACAAACAAAAAAAACAAAAACCAAACAAAAAAAACAAAAAAAAACCACAAAACAAAAACCACACACCAACAAAACACAACCACAACACACAACCAAAAACACACCACCCCAAAAAAACACCAAAAAAAACCAAAAAAAAAAACAAACCCAACCAACACCCCACCCCCCCAAACCCAACCACCCCCCCACCAACCCCCCCACACACACACCCCACCCAACCCCCACCCCCCCCCCCCCCCCACCCCCCCCCCCCCCCCCCCCCCCCCCCCCACCCCCCCCCCCCCCCCCCCCCCCCCCCCCCCCTCCCATTCCAAACACCCCTTCTCCGCTCATGGGCATCCTGTAGCTCATGGACCATATTGATCATGACTAGATTTCTGCAAGTCTTAGTGAAACTCTCATTACCCTCTGATTAAAAATTTACCTGCTTCCTCTTTTATACATTATTTAGAGGTTTAAATATGGTATTAGGTAATTAAGACTTACACACTTCCTTCTGCAGTCTGCACGGTTCAAGCTTGTGCTACTTCGTATCACACACCCTCTACGGCATTCTTCCAGCTGCAAGAATTTAATAGCAAAGCAGTTGATAGGCATTATTAAATATGTATCACTTCGTGATGCAAATAGCTAATACTATTTTAGAAATTGCAACTTACTTCACTGGTATTTAAGCAGAAACTTTCTATAATATCAATCAACGATATGGCAGGCCAAAGGACGTTATTTCTTCTCGTCTATAATGTTTCATAAAAGCATAGCACATAATTAGAACAGGAAACAAGAACAAGACCGCAGTAATTGCTTAAGGAAATGCGACTAGCTAATACGGTATTAGTTCCGTGGATGATACTTGGAAAATGTAGTGGAACAAATTGCTCTATTTGTAACTACTACTGTACAAAATTTATTAGAAAGGTAAAATTTCATTAATAATGATTAATTCTATTTTTAATAGGGTGTCTCAGAGATGATAAAGGCTGGCATTATGATGCCTGTGTAATGCATTAAAAGTTTCTTATGGCCACTCTTTATGTTTGGTTTGTATTTTAGCAAGATTAAAATTTTGGTTAGCCACAAGCAATCACATATTATCATTTGATAAATAATAAATAGCTGTGAGCCTGCCATTGTTATCTGGTGGCTACTCTCAACATTTAGATTGTAAAATGAAAGGTGTTACTTGCCATATCTAAGTAGTTCTATAAATGTAGTTACAAGCTCTTGCTTTTACTAAATTCCAGCCCATATCTAGCTATAGTAAATTGTACCGCAAGCAAATACTCTCAGGAGTATTTGCTAACGAGCTATTATCTATGATATACCAGAGGTTCGAGCCACTATTCCTTCTAAGTAGCTAATAGTAACTTTATAGTAAAACTATCATAAGTTCTGTGTCAATATATCTACTTTTCTGAAAATATTTTTATACCAAAATAATCATAATTGCACATGCTTTTATAAAGTCAATTTAAACTCAGTAGCCTCAAATTAAAAATAATATCATTAGAATTTAAAATTTTATAGACTTCTGACACATGTTCGCTAATAACAATGTGTTAATTCGTTAGCAGAAGTAAGAAGGAAATTACAGAGGTAAGCATCAAGAAAAGATACTATAGAGAGACGTTTTTAGTTTAATAGATTAGCTACCTAATTTATCTTGCTGCTGTAGCTATTGTAATGTGAACTATTAAAAGTGTTGTTTCCTTACTTTAGTACAGGCAAAATGCTTTACTGAGCAGAAATGATATGAGCTACTTTGTCTCAACATTAATTACATAGCTACAACCAGAATGAGTGATATATCATCTTCAGTTAATCTGGCTGTTGAAGTTCTACAACTTGAGTGTGAGATTAACAACTGTTGGAATCTGAAATGATGTGAGCAAAAACATAGGCCGGATGAATTTAGCACTCAGCCATTATTCTGTAATTTATCTTACAAAAGTTGATCACAGATAGAACAAAGTCAACCTGTTATCTTTATCATTCTGCAAAAAATAGAACTTACTGAATTTTCGAATTCTTGCTCACAGTACTGCAAAGAACATTAAACAGTAAGGTAAGGTAACATCAATTTGTTTTTTCCTGAGACAATTCACTCACTGTTTCTAAGCACTTGGCTTGGCATCTAGCAAGTAATATAGCCTCTTCTTGGTCAGATGTTAATGGCAGAATATTGGGCTCTCCTGTGCTGCAAGGGTGGCCATCACATCCAGTGACTGTTCCATTCAGATCATTCCTGGCCCAAACTGTTCTTGAAGAAAAGAGAGTCAATAGCATGTAATAAACCCAAAGGATCTCCATAGTGGCTGTGTTCAACAATCAAATATTGTCAGTCACTATAAGAAATGAACAAGGAAGTAGATACCTTGTTAAATAGCCAAGTCTGATCATTTTTGTGACTATTATCATGAGTCCTACAGGAAGTGTTTCACAACATTTCTTAGCCCAGGATGAATCCATTAATAGTGCATGATCTGCATACCTACTGCCTGTCAGTGTGCCAAGTCAAAACGATCATCACTAGACAGCTATAAATGTTACATTGCAAACTTTGATTTCAGGCTTGTAATAGTTACATTTCTTCTTGATTTTACAGATTGCCTCTATATACATAGTGGTATTTCTTTTTGCTGATTCATTCCAGATTTCTTAGACTTAATTGTTATACAAATACAAAAGCAGATCACTTGGAAGCTATTTACAGTGTATCAAAATGAGATAATATATATAGGCAGTATTCAATTATATAATAGTAAGTATCTTAATTTTGCAATGTGATAGATATTTAAATACTGATTGTATTGTGCTGGATAATGATGACTTTTGTGGTGCTGTGACAAATGGTAATGAGCCAATCAACTTAGATACATAGCAATGAAATTAAGTCATCTAATTTGCGAGATATCGCACCGTTCACCTGCTATTGATAACTATCGTTGCTTAATGCTCACAAAATTTCATGGAATCCCCTAGTACTGGTGTTGATGATAGCTGTGGGGGGGGGGGGGGGGGGGGGGGGGGGGTACAAGGGCCGAGATGGACAGGTAGATGTACGCTGCCACCAGGTTCCTTGGCTGCTACCTTGTAAGGGGTATTTCTTCTGGGACCGATAAAGCCGAAGAAGAGACAGGAAGGATGAGGACCAACTACTGAAGTGGATAAGACTTGTAGTAGTGCCAGCTGGAGGATAACTCCAGCTAAGGTATCACACCTTAGATGTGATAAGTCTAAGTTAGGAATATGACTTGCAAACACCTGGCAGCACTTAGTATGCTCTAAGGTAAGGAATGATCATACAGAAAGGGTTCTACCATAATGTAGAAAACAGAACAGGAAAAGGTGTGGTGATATAGCATGAATGTGATTTAGTTAACTATATATTGTAAAGAGGGAAGAGGGTAATTGACCAAAGGAAATGTTCAGAGTGTAATGAGGGCGGCAGCAGTATCACCACAGTAGCTATTATCACTCAATGCTTGGAAATTATGATACTTTTTTAGTCTCCTCATACACAAATTGTGACAAAAAAGATACAAATAAAGTTCCTTTCATTACAAAAGCATATATGTCACCCAAGGAACAACTTTTTTTTTTTTACTAATGGCTAGCTTATAATCAGGTTTAACGGAGTTAGACCAAGTTAAATTATGAGGACCATACCAGGAGATTAGGAAAAGGGGGGTTAAGGAAGCAGCACAAAGATTGGTGGGAAAGGGACATGCATGGTGACGGATAGTCAGGTAACACGTTTGTGAGGGAACACAGGCTTGAGCCAGCAAGACAACCAGCAGCGAGTGAGAGAGCAATGACAGGATGGGCAGAGTTCTTCTTTATTTCGATCGGCTACTTACGGAAATGGCAGCGGAGGAGCGGACTGAGTCTTCGGCAGTCCCCAGTGGAGGAGTGGCGCCTACGGTGGCGGCAGTTTATCTAGACCCAAAGACGCTGGAGGCCATTATAGCTGGGGTGTCAGCTCAGCTGCGGGGATCAGGGGCACTAGGCGAGACTTCTAGCTCCGGGAGCGGAGGACCGTCAGCCGAGAGGGAGCGGCGACCACAGGAGCAGCCTGAGGACAGGCGAAGTGTGGAGGCTCCAGTCACCTCAGGAGGTGGGCAAAAATTAGAAGAGTTTAGGGTAGGAGTGAACAATTGGGCTGGTAGTGGGATCAAGCATAAGTCTAAGTAAAGGGATAGGGAGATTGCATAAGGAAATGAGGAGGTGACTGTACAGGACAGGGACGAAAAAGGGATAGAGAGATTACATAAGGAAATGAGGAGGTGACTGTACAGGACAGGGACGAAAAATGGTGATTCTGGGGGTCACTATACCAAGTATGACCTGGGTTAGTGGGAAACCGAGAGTTTATGGTTAGTATAAGGGTATAAATAGTATGTGGCAAACAGTGAAAGATAGAGGTGGTGCGAGGTAGACCATAGAAGGTAAGGGTGAACTATGAATTTGATAGATGGTGGAAGATACAGGTGGTCTATGGTATAATGTGGAATGTATAGGTGATCCACGGTCACAGTGAAATGTACAGGTAATCGGTGGGAGATGGTGGAAGGTATAGGTACACCATGGAATGTATAGACATTAGGTGGTAGACTTTAGTATGTACAGGGGTCGTCGGTAGTCCATGGAAGGTACAGTTGGTCTGTGGCAGACCGTGGAGTGTATAGAGGGTCTGTGATAGACCGTGGAATGTACAGGTGGATGCAGAAGGCCCTTTCATCCTCAGTGAGGCTTTGCCAGTGATCCCGGTGAAACTTGTGCGCCATATCCTGCGCCCAGAGTACATAGACATGGCCAAGTTGTTGAAAGACAACATGGAAGCTGACCGCAGGAAGCTGGCAGCTGAGGCAGGGACCCACTTTACTCGCCGGGAAGTCCCCAATTTTCTTAGTTGGATCCAGTGTTTCAATATGTACATGGCAGTGGTGGTTTCAAAATACCCTGGAAAAACGAAGGAGATGCTGGCCTATCAGGCGCTCATTGTTGGCGAGTCTAGAAGGGGTGGGCGAGGATGGCGACTCTGCAGCCTTCCGACAGCAAGATCGTTGGATTCCGTGAATTTTGCCAGGATCAACCAGTCACTGTACTCTACTACGATCCTGGCATTTAGTGGGGGAAGGCAAAAGTTTTGTGCAGTGTGCATGCAGTCAGACCACACCCAGGAGGAATGTGGCCTTCAGGCTAACATGAACAGGCAGCAGAAGACCCTCCCAAGCACCACAACTTCCACAGTGGTTGACTAATGTGGTAACGCCATTGATTAGCGGAGTGGCACAGGCAGCTACAACACCATCCAGATGTCAAGCACAGGAGGTACATCCTGGATGGGATCCAGCAAGGTTTCCGCATTGGGTTCAGATACGGTGGCCACTCTTGCCAGGCTGCCAAGAAGAATATGAGATCAGCCTTGGACAATGCTGAGGTGGTGGATCAATACCTTGCAAAGGAGGTAGGGCTCAAGAGGGTGGTGGGCCCTATTGCGACCTCAATGCTCCCAGAGGCTATGATCAACAGTTTTGGGGTCATCCCCAAACCCCACCAGCCGGGCAAGTACAGGCTCATATTGGACCTCTCAAGACCAAAGGGTAGTTCAGTGAATGATGGTATTGAGCTGGAGGTGTGTTCGCTGAACTATGCATCAGTGGACCAGGCAGTACACATCATTATGTTGAAAGGGAAACAGACGCAGATGGCAAAATTTGACATAGAGAGTGCGTATTGCTTAATTCCTGTGCATCCGGAGGATAGACTGTAGTTGGGGATGAAGTGGAGGGGATTCCTGCATGTTGATGCAACGCTTCCATTTGGGCTGAGGTCTGCGCCCAAAATCTTCAATGCAGTAGCCGATGCAGTCGAATGGATGATAAAAAGGCAAGGTATCAGAAATGCGTTGCACTACTTGGATGATTTTATCGTATTCGGAAGCTCAGGTGAAACGGAATGCCAAATGGCGCTAGACAAAGCTCTCCGACTATGCCATAGCCTGGGAGTGCCAATAGTTAGGACACAAGACAGAAGGCCCCGCTACCACCCTAACATTTCTGGGCATCGAACTGGACTCGGTGGTCATGGAAATGAGGCTACCAAAGTAAAAGCTGCTGCGCCTGAAAGAGGAGATTACTACGTGGAAAAACCTGAAGTCATGCACCAAGAAAGAGTTGTTGTCACTGGTGGGTCAATTGCAACATGCCTGCTGTGTGGTAAAGCCAGGTAGAACATTCCTTAGAAGGATGATATCCCTATCAGCATCAGTTAGGGAACTGCACTACGGGGTCCGGCTGAACAAGGAATTCAGATCGGATCTGGAGTGGTGGGCATGCTTCCTCCCGACATGGAACGGGGTGGGGATGATGTCAGGGGTTGCACCCTCAGAAGTAGCAGGTGTGATAACCTCGGATGCATCAGGCTCATGGGGGTGTGGCGCATTCTCATTTGAGGTAAACTGGTTTCAGTTGAAACTGCCAGAATCGTGGAAGATGATACACATCACAGTGAAGGAGTTGTTGCCGATAGTGCTTGGGGTTGCGGTGTGGGGTGATGAGTGGCGTGGAAAAACAATAAAATGCTGGTGTGATAATGCGGCGGTATAGTGGCAGTAGTAAGGTCAGGCTGGAGCAAGGACGAGAGGCTGATGCATCTGATGAGATGTTTGTTTTTTATTATGGCCCACCACAACATGTCAATCATTGGACAACACATCCCAGGGGCGGAGAACAGGGCAGCAGATGTGTTGTCCCGGAATGACGTCAATCTGTTTTTCTCACAGGTACCATCTGCCAAGAGAGAACCATCTGTCATCCCTCCAGAGCTTCTTCAGCTGCTGGTGTTTGGTCAGTGTGATTGGATGTCGGAGAACTGGACAGCCTTGTGGAAGAGCTTTTTGCGAAGGGTCTAGCGGGATCAACACAGCGGGTGTATCGTTGTGGCCAGAGGAAGTTTGTGGCATTTTGTGGAGCAGGTGGATTTCAAGCTGTCCTGGCATCTGAGTCAACCCTATGCAAATTTGTAGCCTACTTGATGGAAGCAGCAGGACTGAAGCACCGCACCATAAAAGTCTATCTCTCAGCAGTACGCCATCTTCATATTGCAGAGGGAGAGCGGGATCTGTTTACTGCTGGATTTCCAAGGCTCCAGTATGTACTGCAGGGAGTCAAAAGGGTGGAGGCAGAGAAGGGAGTGGGTAAACGGGAGAGGCTACCTATTTCTCCTGACATCCTCAGAAAGTTGAAAACTGTGTGGGAGTCTGAGTCAACACCTGCTGCCACAATGCTGTGGGCGGCGTGCTGTTGGGTTTCTTTGGTTTCCTGAGGTCAGGAGAAATGACCGTTCCCACTGAAAGTGAGTATGACCCTGGAGCTCACTTGTCAGTGAAGGACATAGCTGTGGATGACCCAGTTCAGCCAAGGGTAGTTAGGGTTTTTATCAAACAATCAAAGACGGACCCTTTTCGAAAGGGTATACATCTCTTCCCTGGGAGAACACAATCAGACATTTGCCCAGTGAAGGCCCTGGTTAACTACCTGGTAGCGTGAGGCAAGAAGAATGGACCACTATTTGTGTTTCCCAATGGCGATTTCCTGACGCGGCAATGGTTGGTTTCAGTCGTGAGGGAGGCAATAAAGAAGGCAGGTCTGGACCCAACCAAATACTGTGGCCACAGTTTTCGTATTGGGGCAGCGACAGCAGCAGCCAAGAATGGGCTAGAGGACTCGGTTATAAAGACACTGGGAAGGTGGCATAGCTTGGCTTATCTGGAATATGTGCAAATTCCCAGAGATCAGCTAGCTGGTTACTCTCAAGTATTATGTTCCTAACATTGGGTGGGTTGCTGGACTTAGTAGTTACTATCTTGACTCATAGTGTGGTGATTCATGTATGTACGTTCTCAGCATAATGTTTGATAAAATCATAATTCTGTTGATGGCAATGACAATAGGAGTACCAAATCAGAATGTCTAGGGCTTAATATTAATATTCTCTAGGAGAGATGGGAGGTGGGGTAGGACTGATAGGGCAAGTGAGTGGTGTTCTGGGGGGATGGCGATCTGGGACCACCGCTTGGATGTTGGGATTTCCCCCAACATTCTCACCCCTTCACACCACTCAGTGAGAGGGGAGGGGTGAGAGCTTAAGGCCTAGCACCACCGGCAAACCATACACGCAAAGAGCGTGGCTCAAATGGGGAGGCTAGGAAAGAGAAGGTAAAGGTAAGTGGACCGCAAATAATTAAATCAGGTTTAACGGAGTTAGACCAAGTTAATTATGAGGACCATACCGGGAGATTAGGAAAAGGGGGGTTAAGGAAGCAGCACAAAGATTGGTGGGAAAGGGACATGCGTGGTGACAGATAGTCAAGGAACACGTGTGTGAGGGAACACAGGCTTGAGCCAGCAAGACAACCAGCAGCGAGTGAGAGAGCAAAGACAGGCTGGGCAGAGTTCTTCTTTTTTTTCTTTTCTTTCTGTATACAATTGGTATTCAATTCAATTCCATTGCCATGGCAATGTGACAGGTGCTAGGCCGGATGTTGGGATTTCCCCCAACATTCTCACACCACTCAGTGAGAGGGGAGGGGTGAGAGAGCACCACCGGAAAACCATACACGCAAAGAGCG